>Ga0075012_10000283_pt1 | contig 54834 bp, 54 predicted proteins | sample All_14_2_FD_71474 | JGI IMG/M metagenome (GOLD analysis project Ga0075012, IMG submission 71474) | Freshwater microbial communities in response to fracking from Pennsylvania, USA - Allegheny Zone_MetaG_DW_15 | ecosystem: Environmental > Aquatic > Deep subsurface > Groundwater > Drilled... | reverse complement strand
AACCAGTTGTAGTGCGGCGGTGGCGAGGATGCCACCATGAACCGTTTCTCACCTTTTCCTGTTGAGCGAGGACCGCGATGGTCCTGATCCCCCCCGACGCCGGCATCCGCATGCGGATGCAGACGGATGCGAGCCTTCTGCAGCCGACCACGCCGGCTGCCGAGATTCCGTCCGACCTGCCGGAACTGCGAGCTGGGCAGACCTTCACGGCGCGCATCCAGGAAGTCCTGCCGGACAACACTTATCGCGCGCTCGTCGCGGGCAAGCAGCTCACGCTGCAATTGCCCGAAGGGGCGAAGACGGGCGACACGCTGGAACTGGTGGTCATCGACCGCACGCCGCGGGTCGTCATCGCGAAGGTCGCAACTGACGCCGCGGCAGCCAAAGGCGCGGGCGAACCCTACCCCTATGCGAACCTCTCGCGCGCCGGACAGATGATCGGCCAGTTGCTGACCACAGAGGGCGAAGCGCCGCAACCGGCGCCGTTGAGCCGCGGACAGCCGGTGCTGGCGCAGCCGCCGGCGAGCGCCGCCGAGCTGGCGCCCGCTCTGCAGAAAGCCGTCGTGCAGAGCGGCCTGTTCTACGAATCGCACCAGGCGCAATGGGTCGCCGGGAAGCTGCCCACCGAGCAATTGCTGCGTGAGCCGCAGGGCCAGCGCTCGGCGCCGGCCACCTTCGCGGCGCACGGCCTGCCTGCGCCGGCACCGGAGGTCGCCGCGCGCGCCGCTGCGACTGTCGCCCCCATGGCACCGCAAACACTGATGCAGACGCTGTTCGGCGTCGAAGAAGGCGCGCGGGCGCCCGCTTCCACGCCTGCACCGGCGCTGCCGAATGCCGTCGCCAACACGGTGCCCGACGAACTCCGCCCGCTCGTCCAGCAGCAGCTCGACGCCGCGGCCACTCAGCGGCTCGTCTGGCACGGCGAGGTGTGGCCGAACCAGTCCATGGACTGGGAGGTGGTACGCGAGGACGGAAGCCGCCGCGACGGCGGCGACGCCGAGGCGGCCGACTGGCGCACGACGCTGCGCCTCGAGATGCCGCGGCTCGGCGAGGTTTCGGCGTCGCTGCGCCTGACGGCGGCGGGCATCCATCTGACGCTGGCCGCACCGGCCGGCGCCAGCGCCGAAGGCCTGCGCGCGGACGCGCCGCGCCTGGCCGCTGCGCTAGATGCCGCCGGCATTCCGCTGCTGTCGTTCCAGGTGCGGCATGGCGGAGAATAGGGACGACGAGCGATCCCTGGCGGTCGCCCTCGCCTACGCGCCCGGAGACGCGGCGCCGAAGGTCGTCGCGAAAGGCCGCGGGCTGATCGCCGAAGCGATCGTCAAGCGCGCCAAGGAGCATGGCGTCTACGTCCACGAGTCGAAGGAACTGGTGGCGCTGCTTTCCCAAGTCGACCTCGACGACCACATTCCACCGCAACTCTACGTCGCCATTGCCGAACTGCTCGCCTGGCTGTATCGGCTGGAGCAGGAAGGACCGGAGGCGGGGCCACCGCCCGGGCCGGGCGGTTAGAATGACGGCCACGATGGACGAGAACGGCAACGCGACGACCGAAGATCCCGCCGAAGCTGCCGAACAGGCGCTGACGGCGGAAGCCGCGCCTGCGGAAGCCCCGCCCGCACCGACGAAGCAGCCGCCGCTGCTCGAGCCCGGCGACTACGCCCAGTTCCTGCTGCACTCGAAGAGCGAGATCCTTTTCGTTCTGCGCAACCTCCTCGAACACGTTTCGCAGATCACGATCTTCTTCAATGAAGGCAAGGACATGATCCTGACGACGCTGGTGGCGATCGACGATGAAGGCATCGTCATCGACTACGGCGCCAGTTCGGAAATGAACCGCAAGGCGCTGACCGTCGACCGGCTGTTCTGCGTCGCGTCGCTGCAGAAGGTGCGCGTGCAGTTCCTGCTGCGCGGCCTGATGCAGGCGACCTACGGCGGGCGCCCGGCCTTCCGCGCCAAGTTGCCGACCGATCTCCTGCGCCTTCAGCGGCGCGAGTTCTTCCGGCTGACGATGCCGATCACGCGCCCCCTGCGCTGCAAGGTGCCGATCGACGGCGAAGGCGGCGAATACACGATGGACGTCAATGTCGTCGACATCAGCGGCGGCGGACTCGCCATCGCGGTCCCCGAAGGCATCAGCTTCGAGAAGGGCCAGGAGTTCCGCAACTGCCAGCTCGAACTGCCCGAAACCGGCACCGTCACCGCCACGCTCGTCGTGCGCAACCAGTTCGAGATCACGTTACGCAGCGGCGGCCGCGTCAAGCGCGCGGGCTGCGAGTTCGTCAACCTGCCCGGCCAGATGCTGACGCTGGTTCAGCGCTACATCATCAAGGTAGAACGCGAGCGCAAGGCTCGCGAGAGCGGACTGATCTAGGGGTGTTAGGTTGTGGGGGCGGCGGCACCGCCGCCCGGGTCATGCAGCCCGTCCTCAGACGGGCATGTTCATGATGTCCTGATAGGCGTTGACGAGCTTGTTGCGCACCTGGACCATCTGCTGGAACGACAGGTTCGCCTTCTGCAGGTTCACCATCACGTCCTGAAGGTTCACGTTGCCTTCGCCGCTGGCGAAGTTCTGGCTCATCTGCTGGGCCTGCTGCTGCGCCTGGCCGACCTGGTCGATCGCCGACTTGAGCACCTGCGAGAAATCAGGGCCGCCGGCGGCGGGAGCACCCTGAGCCGGCTTGCCCTGGGCAGCCGAAGCCGCCGAGCGAAGCTCGGACAACATCTGCTCAACGTTCCGCGTGTCGATGGCCATGGTCGGACTCCTGCCTGTTTCCTGTTCAGGATTGTATTAGCAAGCGCTATGCCGAGGGAAGCGTTACAGGTAACCCTCGTCCTTGTACTGTTTGAGCTTGTAGCGCAAGGTTCGTTCCGAGATGCCCAGCGCCTCGACCGCCTTCTTGCGCGAGCCGCCGACCTTGGCGAGCGTGTCGAGGATGTGCTGACGTTCGAGGTCCTTCATGTTGGCAGGACTTCCAGCAACGGCGGGGCTCTCCGGAGGGGTGGCATCGGTCGCCGGCAGCGTGCGGGCGGGTGCCGCGGTCGGCGGCGGACCGCCGGCCAGCAACAGATGTTCGGCTTCGACGAGGTCTCCCGGCGCCATGATGATGGCGCGCTGGAGCACGTTCTCCATTTCACGGACGTTGCCCGGCCAATGGTAGGCGGCAAGCTTTGCCGCGCCGGACGGCGCAAGCCTTGCCGGCTTGCCGAGCCGTGCGCCGTGCTGGGCGAGGAAGTGGGTCGCCAGCGGCACGATGTCTCCCGGCCGTTCGCGCAGCGCGGGTATCTGTAGCGGGAAGACGTTGAGGCGGTAGTAGAGGTCTTCGCGAAAGCGCCCCGCGGTCACCTCGGCGGCCATGTCGCGGTTCGACGTGGCCAGCACGCGAATGTCGAGCGGGATCGGCTTCTTGCCGCCGACGCGCTCGACCTCGCGCTCCTGCAGCACCCGCAGCAGCTTGGCCTGCAGCGACAGCGGCATCTCGGAGATTTCGTCGAGCAGCAGGGTGCCGGTATTCGCCTGTTCGAATTTGCCCGCCTGGGCTCCCTGGGCGCCGGTGTAGGCGCCCTTCTCATGGCCGAAAAGCGTCGCCTCGAGCAGGTTGTCGGGAATCGCCGCGCAGTTGATCGCGACGAACGGGCCACGGCTGCGGTTCGACTGGTCATGGATGTAGCGAGCGAACACTTCCTTGCCGGTGCCAGATTCTCCGGTGAGCAGCACCGTGGCGTCGGTCCGGGCGACGCGTGCCGCCAGCAGCAGGACGTCCTTGGTGCGCGCATCGCCGGCGATGATGCCATCGCCGCCGCCCTGCGGCGGTTGTGCGTAGCGGGCGATCTGCTCGATGAGCGCCTTCGGCTCGAAGGGCTTCAGCATGAAGTCGCAGGCGCCGCCGCGCATGGCGGCAACGGCCTTGTCGACGTCGCCGAACGCCGTCATCAGCAGCACCGGCAGACCCGGCTTGCGGTGGCGGATCTCTGCCAGCAATTCGAGGCCGTCCATCGGCGACATGCGCAGGTCGGAGACCACCATGTGGAAGGATTCGCGGCCGATCAGGGCCAGCGCGGCGGGGCCGCCGTCGGCGCCGAGCGCCCGGTGGCCGGCCGCCTCGAGCGTCACCAGCAGCGCGTCGCGCAGGGCTTCGTCGTCCTCGACGACCAGGATGTTCATTGCACTCATGATGGCATTCTATTCTCTGGCCGAGGCTTCGAGCCCGACGGACAGCGTCATGACGAATTCGGTGCCCACGCCCGGTTCCGAGGTGACGTCGATGCCGCCGCCGTGGGCGCGTGCGACGCCGCGCGCGATCGCGAGGCCGAGGCCGGTGCCCTCGTTGCGCGTGGTGAAGAACGGCTCGAACAGGCGGGTGACGACGTCCGGCGCCATGCCGCGGCCGTTGTCGCGCACCCGGAACGCCCATTGCGTTTCGGTGCGCTGGGCGGAGAGGACGACCTCGCCGCTACCGGCATCCACGGCCTGGAGCGCATTTTCGAGCAGGTTGGTCAGCGCACCGGTGAGCGCCTTGCGGTTGCCCGTCAGCACCGCTTCGCCCGGTGCCGCGCCGGCAACGCGGAAATCGATGCCGCGCGTCCTGGCCAGCGGCTCGAAGGTATGGGTCAGTTCCGCCAGCAGATCGGCGACGGCAAAGCTCTCACGACCCAGCACCTCGCCGCGCGCGAACAGCAGCATGTCCTGGATCAGGCGCTCGAGGTGCTTGAGGCGTGCGACGGTCTTCTGCGCGATGCTGACGCGGCTCGCCGCCGGCAGGTCGGGATTCTCGAGGTTGCCGGCATAAAGCAGCGCCGCTGCCAGCGGCGTGCGCAACTGGTGCGCGAGCTGTGCCGCCATCTCGCCCATTGCGGCGAGGCGCTCGGTGCGCTCGGACTGGGCCTTCAGCCGGTGCGCCTCGGTGACGTCGTGAAGCAGCACGATGCGGCCGCCCGCGGAATCGAGCGGCGTCACGGTAATCGAGAGGCGGCGGTCGCCGGCCAGATATTCGCCGGGCGTCGGTGTCGGCGCGAGGCACACCCTTTCCAGCTCGGCCCACGAGCGACCGGCGGTAAAGCCGAACGCCAGGGCCGCCGGATTCGCCTCGACGACGCGCCCCCCGGAATCGAATACCACGACGCCGGCCGGCAGCGCATTCAGCAGCAGCGTCAGGCGCTCGGTCAGCGCCGCCTTTTCCTGATACTGTTGGCGCAGCGCGCCGTTCGCGGCCGCGAGTTCCGCCGTCAATTGGGCGACCTGGGCCTGGAGCGTCTTGTAGGTGCCCGCGAGTTCTTCCGATGCCTGGTTGAAGATGCGGAAGGCTTCGGCCAGCTTTTCGGACTCGGGGGGCGCGGCGGCGGTCTCGCCGGGAGGCTGTGGCGTGTTCATCTGGCGGCGATAATGGCAGATATGAGGTAGATCAACAACTTCCGAAATGGCGGCAAAAATTGCCGCTTCTTTCCGGAACTTTACTTGCTAGCGAAGTCCACAATCCGGCAGCGGGTCGAAACGGCCCTTTGAACAAGGCACCCATGGCAGAACAGACGGCAGCGTTGCCCCTTAATATCGGCGCTTTCGCCCGCCTCACGAACCGGCAGAAGATCATGGCCTCCCTCGGCGTCGCCGCTGCGGTGGCCGTGATCGCGGTTGCCTTCCTGTGGACGCGCGAGCCGCCGTACAGCGTGCTGTTTTCGGGTATTTCCGAACGCGACGGCGGCCAGATCATCACCGCGCTCCAGCAGCAGAACGTCCCTTACAAGTTCTCCGACGGCGGCGGTGCCATTCTGGTGCCGGCGGCGCAGGTTCATGACATACGCCTGCGCCTCGCCTCGCAGGGCCTGCCGCGCGGCGGCCAGGTCGGCTTCGAACTGATGGAGAACCTCAAGCTGGGTTCGACGCAGTTCGCCGAGCAGATCGCCTACCAGCGCGGCCTCGAAGGCGAACTCTCGCGCACCATCCAGTCGCTCGGCGCCGTGCGCGGCGCTCGCGTGCATCTTGCGATCCCGAAGCAGACCTCTTTCCTGCGCGACGAGCAGAAGCCCTCGGCCTCGGTGATGGTCAGCCTGCACCCGGGCCGGGTGCTCGATGCGCAGCAGATTGCCGGCATCACGCACCTGGTGTCGTCGAGCGTGCCGCAACTCTCGCGCACCGACGTCAGCGTCATCGACCAGGACGGCAACCTGATCTCGCAACAGGCCGACCCGCTCAAGAACGCCGGCCTCGATCCCAGCCAGATCAAGTTCCGCCAAGAGATCGAGTCCAGCTACAGCAAGCGCATCGAGGCGCTGCTGGCGCCAGTGGTCGGCCCGAGCAACGTGCGCGCACAGGTCACCGCCGAGGTCGACTTCTCGCAGACCGAGCAGGTCGCCGAGAGCTACAAGCCGAACCCCCCGGAAGGCGCCATTCGCAGCCAGCAGACTTCTGAGAGCAGTAGCACCACGGCCAGCGCCGTCGGCGTGCCCGGCGCGCTGACGAACCAGCCGCCGGTGCCGGCAACCGCACCGCTGACGACGCCGCCCGCGGCAGGGGCCCCAGCGGGCACTGCGACCGCCAACATCGGCCTCAACGCGCCGGTGAATTTCAACAAGAACGCGACAATCAACTATGAGGTCGACAAGACGGTTCGCCACACCCGAGGCGTGCCGGGCACCGTGCGGCGTCTGTCGGTCGGTGTCGTCGTCAATCACAAGCGGGGACCGGTGAAAGACGGCCAACCGGGCAAGCCGATTCCGCTGACCAAGGCGGAGCTCGATCAGGTGACGGCGCTGGCGCGCGAGGCGATGGGCTTCAGCCAGGAGCGCGGCGACTCGCTGAACGTCGCCAACGTCTCCTTCGCGCCGGTCGAGCAAGAAGTCGTGCCCGAGCTGCCGTTCTGGAAGAGCCCGGAGCTGATCGCCATCGCCCGGGAAGCCGGCAAGTACCTGGTCTTCGGCCTGATCGTCTGGCTGCTTTGGACGCGCGCCCTGCGCCCGATGTTCGAAGCCTTCGCCGCCGCCGCACGCCGCATGGAACTCGAAGAGGAAGCCAAGGCTGAGCGGGCACACAACACGATCATGGGACACGGCGGTCCCACCTACGAGGAAAAACTGCAAAACGCGCGTGAGCTCGCAAAGCAGGATCCAAAGACGGTTGCCAACGTGATCAAGGAGTGGGTGGGTGGCAGCGAACCCCGATGAGGGCATAGAGAAGAGCGCCGTCCTGCTCCTCTCCCTCGGCGAAAACGAAGCCGCCGAGGTCCTCAAGCACCTCGGACCGAAGGAAGTGCAGAAGCTCGGCCATGCGATGGCGAACCTGCGCGCCGTGCCGCGCGAAAAGATCGAGCACGTGCTCGACAATCTGCAGCAGCAGACCGCCGGCGGCAGCCCGGTCTCGGTCGACGAGACCATGATCCGCTCGATGCTGACCAAGGCGCTCGGCGACGACCGCGCCGCCAACCTGATCTCGCGCATCCTGCAGGGTGGCGACACGGCAGGCATCGAGAGCCTGAAGTGGATGGACGCCGCCACGGTCGCCGACCTGATCAAGAACGAGCATCCGCAGATCATCGCCACGATCCTCGTGCACCTCGAGTTCGACCACGCCGGCGAGATCATCAAGCTGTTCACCGAACGCCTGCGCAACGACGTGCTGCTGCGCATCGCCACGCTCGACGGCGTCCAGCCGACGGCGCTGCACGAGCTCAACGAGGCGCTGACGCGCCTGCTCTCGGGGGCCTCGTCGAACATCAAGAAGGCGGCGATGGGCGGCATCCGCCACGCCGCGGAAATCCTCAACTTCGTCGGCCAGCAGGCGGAGACCTCGATCGTCGACAATGTGCGCGAATACGATCCTGACCTGGCGCAGAAGATCCTCGACGAAATGTTCGTGTTCGAGAACCTGATGGACGTCGACGACCGCGGCATCCAGTTGCTGCTGCGCGAAGTGCAGTCCGACTCGCTGATCATCGCGCTCAAGGGTGCGCCGCCCGAACTGCGCGAGAAAATCTTCAAGAACATGTCGCAGCGGGCTGCCGAAATGCTGCGCGAAGACCTCGAGTCGAAGGGCCCGGTGCGCCTGTCCGAGGTCGAGGCGGAACAGAAGGAAATCCTCAAGATCGCCCGCCGTCTCGCCGACGAGGGCCAGATCGTCCTCGGCGGCAAGGGCGGTGAAGACCAGATGGTCTGATGACCTAGACTGCCTTACATGGCCGCCACCACCGACGAAGGAAAACTCACCGCCTGGGAACGCTGGGAACTCGCCGAGTTCGACGGCGCAACCGCGTCGTCGGTACGCCGGCCTGCACCCGCCGCTCCGCCGCCACCCGAACCGACGCCGCAGCAGCCCGCCGTGCAACTGCCGACCGCCGAGGATGTCGAGCGCATCATGCAGCAGGCGCGCGACGATGGCTACAAGGCCGGCTACCAGGAGGGCCAGGCGAAGGCGCGCGACGAAGCGGCGCGCCTCGGCCGCGCCGCCGGCAAGATAGAGGCCGCGCTCAAGGGGCTCGACAGCGAGGTGGCCGACGAACTCCTGGCGCTATCGCTCGAGCTGGCGCGCCTCGTCCTGCGCAGCGAGATCACGGCGCGGCCCGAATCGCTGCTCACCGTGATCCAGGAAGCGCTCGGCCAGCTGCCGCACCAGCATGCAGCGATCTACCTCAATCCCGACGATGCCTCGCTGGTGCGCTCGTATCTGGGCGACCAGCTCGCGCACGCGGGCCACCGCATCCTCGAAGATCCAAAGCTTGCGCGCGGCGACTGCACGCTGGATGCCGGCGGCAGCCACGTCGACGCCAACGTCGCGACGCGCTGGCGCCGCGTCGTCGAAGGCCTCGGCCTCGAGGACGCCTGGCAGCCGAAGGACGACGACGCGTGAGCGAAAGCGGCGCCGCCTGGCGCGGTTTCCTTGCCGGCTGCCGCGAGAAGGTCGCCGGTGCGCGCCCCTTCCAGCTCTCGGGCCGCCTCACGCGCATCAACGGCCTCGTCATGGAGGCCTCGGGCCTCAAGCTGCCGCTCGGCTCGGGCTGCCGCATCCAGATTCCCGGCGACGGCACCGTCGAGGCAGAGGTCGTCGGGTTCTCGGGCGAAAAGCTTTTCATGATGCCGACGGAAGACGTCTATGGCCTCGCACCCGGCGCGCACGTGATGCCGCTCGAAGGCATTCCGGTGGCGCCGAAGCTCGGCAACATCGGCGAGCGCCGGCGCTCGTTCGACCGCGCCAAGCACCTGCCGGTCGGCGACCAGCTGCTCGGTCGCGTCGTCGACGGCAACGGCCGTCCGCTCGACGGCCTCGGGCCGCTCGACACCAAGCAGGCGCGCTCGCTCATCAGCCGGCCGCTCAATCCGCTGCAGCGCGAGCCGATCACCCAGAGCCTCGACGTCGGCATCCGCGCCATCAACGGCATGCTGACAGTCGGCCGTGGCCAGCGCCTGGGCCTGTTCGCCGGCTCCGGCGTCGGCAAGAGCGTGCTGCTGGCGATGATGGCGCGCTACACCGCGGCCGAAGTGATCGTCGTCGGCCTGATCGGCGAGCGCGGCCGCGAGGTCAAGGAATTCATCGAGCAGAACCTTGGCCATGAGGGCTTGCGCCGCTCCGTCGTGGTCGCCGCCCCGGCCGACGTGAGTCCGCTGATGCGCCTGCAGGGCGCGGCCTACGCCACCACGATCGCCGAACAGTTCCGCGACGCCGGCCGGCACGTCCTGCTGATCATGGACTCGCTGACGCGCTACGCGATGGCCCAACGCGAGATCGCGCTCGCCATCGGCGAGCCGCCGGTCACGCGCGGCTATCCGCCTTCGGTGTTCGCACGGCTGCCGCAACTCGTCGAGCGCGCCGGCAACGGCCCGGTCGGCGGCGGCTCGATCACGGCGTTCTACACGGTGCTCGCGGAAGGCGACGACCAGCAGGACCCGATCGCCGACTCGGCGCGCGCCATCCTCGACGGCCACATCGTGCTCTCGCGCCATCTCGCCGACGCCGGCCACTACCCGGCGATCGACATCGAGCAGTCGATCTCGCGCGCGATGACCAGCCTGATCGACGCCGGGCACCTCGAGATGGTGCGCAACTTCAAGCAGCTCTACTCGCGCTACCAACGCGCCCGCGACCTGCTCGCCGTCGGCGCCTACGTCAAGGGTTCAGATCCCCTGCTCGATCAGGCGATCATGCTCTATCCCCAACTCGAGAAATTCCTCCAGCAGCAGATCACCGAGCGCGCCGATTTCACGTCGAGCATCGCCTCGTTGCGCGCGCTCTTCGGCGGCCAGGCGTAGAATCGCCTCGCCTCCCTGAACCCCAAAGTACGTGAAGCGGCAATTCCCCCTCCAGTCGATTCTGGACCTTTCGCAACTGCGCCTTGACGAGGCAACTCGCAAGCTCGGGGAGCTCATTTCGGGGCAGCAGGAAGCGACCCAGCGCCTGCAACTGATCCTCCAGTACCGCGAGGAGTACCAGAGCCGTTTCCTCGCCGCAGCCCAGAACGGCATTGGCCTCGAGGCATGGCAGAACTACCGCGCCTTCCTCGAGCGGCTCGACGCCGCCGTCGCCCAGGCGCGCGAAATGGTCGCCACCTCCGAGCGCCGCACCGCCGCCGGCCAGCAGGAGTGGCTGAACAAGCGCGGCCGCGTCAAGGCCTTCGATACGCTTGCGGAGCGTCACCGCTCGCGCGTGCTCCACGCCGAAAACCGTCAGGAACAGAAGCACCTCGACGAACACGCGGCGCGCCGTCACCGCGAAAAGGACATCGACTAGCTTTTGGGCAAGCCGTGGCATGGCCCTTGCATTACCGGGCTGAGACCCGAAAGGACCCGAAATGCTGGAACTCAAAGCCGCTCCCAGTCAGAACCCCGTTCTGCCCTCCCCCAACGCGGCCAGCAACGCCTCCACCAACGCCGCCCCGACCGCGGGCGAAGGCGCCGAGGGCGCCGCCCCGCAACAGCCGGGCATGAGTTTCGCGGCCGTGCTCAAGCAGCACGTCAACCACGGCAACGGACACGGACATGGTCGCCATGCGCTGGACAAGAAAGCGGCTGCATCGGCCGTCGACGCCCTGCTGTCGCCGCAGGCTGATGCTGCGCTGACAGCGGCCTCGGGGGCCGAGGCGCCGACCGATCCGATCGCGCTGCTGGCACCGATGCTCGCAGGCATTGCCGTACCTCAGGCTGGCGAGGGGGAAGCGCTCGACACCGTCGCGGCGGCCACCGGTACCGCCGCCCAGGTCGCCGAAACGTCCGCCGTCGTCATCGCCGCGCCCGCCACGGCGGCAGCGGCGACGCCGACCGCCGACGTCGGCAAGCAGGCAGCGGACGAAGCGCCCTTGCGGGCGACGGCGGACAATTTGCCGCGCGAAGGCGAAAAATCGCTGCCAAGCACGGCAAATCTTGCCGCGCAAGCCGCCGCGTTCGGGGAAAAGGGCGCTGCCGAGGCAGTCGCGGCCGACGCGCACAGCTTCGACGCCGTGCTCAAGGAAGCGCAATTGCTGGCCAATCCGCACGCACCGGTGCGCTCGCCGCAAGCGGCCACGCCCGCGCCCGCCAGCACGCCGGTCTCGACGCCGGTCGGCGCCCCGGGCTGGGGCAATGAAGTCGGCGACAAGGTCGTGTGGATGGTGGGTCGCCAGGAGACCCGCGCCGAACTGGTGCTCAACCCGCCGCAACTCGGCCGAATCGAGGTTTCACTGACGATGAACGGCGACCAGGCGGATGCGACCTTCATCTCGGCGAATGCGTCAGTGCGCGAAGCACTCGAGAACGCGATGCCCCGCCTGCGCGAAGTGCTGCAGGGCGCCGGCATATCGCTCGGTCAGACGCAGGTCGGTGCCGAGTCCTTCCAGCAGGCTGCCCAGCAGCAAACGGGGGATAATTCCGGCAGCGGCAACGGTCGCGGCAAGCCGGACGACGCGCCCCACGGCCTTGCCCTGGGCCACGAGCATGCTCCAGGGCAGGTGAAGCGCGGCATCGGACTCGTCGACACGTTCGCCTGAGCGGAATGAATATGGACCATAGGGAGTGACTGATGGCTGAGAAGAAACCGGAAGCGGGTGACGGCGAGGCCCCGCCCAAGAAGAAACCCAAGCTGCTGCTATTCATCATCATCGGCGTGCTCGTGCTGGTCATCGCCGGCGGCGTCGGCGGCTACCTGATACTGAAGAAGAAGCCCGTCGCCGAGGACGAGGAAGGCGACGAGGTCGCCGTAGAGGAGAGCTCGAGGAAGAAAAGGGATCTCGATACGCCGCCGGTCTTCGTCAAGCTGGAGCCGTTCACGGTCAAGCTGCAGACCGAACAGCAGGAAGCGTATATCCAGGCGACGCCGGAACTGCGCGTGTACGATGCGCCGGTCGCCGACCGCGTGAAGCAGTACACGCCGGAGATCCGTCATCAGGTGCTGCTCCTCATCTCGGGCAAGAAGGCGTCCGAGCTCAGCACACCGCAGGGCGTCCAGCAGCTCTCGAACGAGATCCGCAGCCAGATCAACCTGATCATCGACGGTCCGAAGACGGTCCCGAAAAGCAGGGGCAAGGCGGCCGCGCCGGCAGCGCCGTCGGATCCGAACGCCCCGCCCGGTCCGGACGACTCCGTCCAGGCGGTGCTGTTCACGTCCTTCATCATCCAGTAACGATCTCCGACGCGAGGCATGAGCCAGGATTTTCTCTCCCAGGAAGAAGTGGATGCCCTGCTCAAGGGCGTCTCGGGCGAGGTCGACGAGGAACCGGTCGTCGAGGAAGGCGGCGGGGTCAAGAACTACGACCTCGGCCGCCAGGAGCGCATCGTCCGTGGCCGCATGCCGACGATGGAGCTCATCAACGAGCGCTTCGCCCGCCTGCTGCGCATCGGCCTGTTCAACTACATGCACCGCAACACCGAGATCTCGGTGGGCCCGATCCGGGTGCAGAAGTACAGCGAGTTCATCCGCAACCTCGTCGTCCCGACCAACCTGAACCTGGTGACGGTCAAGCCGCTGCGCGGCACCGGTCTCGTCGTCTTCGATCCGAACCTGGTGTTCCTGATCGTCGACAACATGTTCGGCGGCGACGGGCGCTTCCATACGCGTGTCGAGGGCCGTGACTTCACGCCGACCGAGCAGCGCATCATCCAGGGCATGCTCAACGTCGTCTTCGCCGAGTACCAGAAGGCGTGGCAGCCGGTGTACCAGATCGAGTTCGAGTACGTGCGCTCGGAGATGAACACGCAGTTCGCGAACATCGCCACGCCTTCCGAAATCGTCGTCGCCGTCACCTTCACCATCGAGCTCTCGGGCAACTCGGCCGAGATGCACCTGTGCCTGCCCTACTCGATGGTCGAGCCGATCCGCGACGTGCTCTACAGCACCATGCACAGCGAGCAGGCCGGCAGCGACAAACGCTGGACCGGCACGCTGGCGCGCCAGTTGCAGACCGCCGAGGTCGAGCTCGTCGTTTCCCTTTGCGAGGGCACCGTCACGCTCGGCGACGTCGCCAACCTCAAAGTCGGCGACATCATCCCGGTGAGCATCGAAGAAACGGTCAAGGCATCGGTCGACGGCATTCCCGTCCTCGAGTGCCGTTACGGGCTGCGCAATGGCCAATACGCACTCAAGGTCGAGCGCTTCCTGGCGCAGGAAGCCGAATAACAGGCATCAGGAGTCATCATGAGCGACGAAGAAAACCAGATTTCCGAGGACGACTGGGCTGCGGCAATGAACGAACAGGCGGTGACCGAGGCGGCGCCGAAGCCGGCGCCCGAGGTGCATCCCGCCAACATCTTCGAACAACTCGGCAGCGGCGCCCCGAAGGAAGCCCCGCCCGGGGACTTCGACATGATCCTCGACATTCCCGTCAGCCTGACCGTCGAGCTCGGCCGCACCAAGATATCGATCCGCAACCTGCTGCAACTGGCGCATGGCTCCGTCGTCGAACTCGACGGCCTCGCCGGCGAGCCGATGGACGTGCTGGTCAACGGGACCCTGATCGCCCAGGGCGAGGTCGTGGTCGTCAACGACAAGTTCGGCATCCGGCTGACCGACATCATCACGCCGCAGGAGCGCATGCGGAAGCTGAACCGCTAGCGCCTCGCCGCCGGCCGCAAAGGCCGAATTGCCGCACATTCCCTGCCCTGCTCTCCCGACCCGGGCAGGGGCGCGGACTTATGCTCGCAGTGCCCGCGATCGCCCCTGCACTGCCATGCGCCTGCCGTCCATGATTCCCGCCGTTTTCCTGCTGCCGGCCGCCGCCCTGGCGGAATCCGCACAGGTGCCCGACAGCAGCGGCAGCGTGCTGCAAATGATCTTCGGCCTGGTCCTGGTCCTCGCGATGATGGTTGGCGGCCTCTGGCTGCTGAAGCGCCTGACCATGCCGCGCGGCACCGCCGCCGGCCTGATGCGCGTCGTCGCCGGCGCCGCCGTCGGCCCGCGCGAGCGCGTGGTGCTCGTCGAAGTCGGCTCCAAGTGGCTGGTGCTCGGCGTCGCGCCGGGCGAGGTCTCCATGCTCGCCGAGGTGCCGCCGCAGGACATCCCCGCTGCGCCCGCCGATGCCGGCATGGACTTCGCGGGCTGGCTCAGGCAGGTTACCGAGCGCCGCCATGGCTCGAAGCGCTAGGCCGCTGCTGGCGGCAGCGCTGCTGCTGCCGGCGCTGTTGCCGGAAAGCGCGCTGGCACAGACGATGCCGGCGCTGACCAGCTCGCCCGCCCCCGGCGGCGGCACGCAGTGGTCGCTGTCGATCCAGACGCTGCTGCTGCTGACGAGCCTGTCCTTCCTGCCGGCGATGATCCTGATGATGACCAGCTTCACGCGCATCATCATCGTCTTCGGCCTGCTGCGGCAGGCGCTCGGTACGCAGAGCTCGCCGCCGAACCAGGTGCTCGTCGCCCTCGCGCTGTTCCTCACCTTCTTCATCATGGCGCCCGTCGGCGAGCGCATCTACGCCGACGCCTGGGTGCCGCTCTCGGAGAACCGCATCGGCTTCCTCGACGCGGTCGAGCGCGGCGCCGTTCCACTGCGCCAGTTCATGCTCAAGCAGACGCGCGATGCCGATCTCGCGACCTTCACCAAGGTCGCCAACGTGCCCAAGCCGGAAACGGCGGACCAGATCCCGATGCGCGTGCTCATCCCGGCATTCGTCACCTCCGAGCTCAAGACCGCCTTCCAGATCGGCTTCATCGTCTTCATCCCCTTCCTGATCATCGACATGGTGGTCGCCTCCGTGCTGATGTCGATGGGCATGATGATGATGTCGCCGGTGATCGTCGCCCTGCCGTTCAAGATCATGCTGTTCGTGCTGGTCGACGGCTGGAACCTGCTGATCGCGTCGCTGGTGAGAAGCTTCGGCTAAGGAACGCAAATGACTCCGACTACCGTCATCGAAATCGGGCGCCACGCGGTCGAGATCACGCTCATGATCTCCGCCCCGCTGTTCGTCGCCGCGCTCGCCACCGGCCTGCTGATCAGCATCTTCCAGGCGGCCACGTCGATCAACGAGGCGACCTTGTCGTTCGTGCCGAAGCTGATCATGATCTTCGTCACGCTGGTCGTCGCCGGGCCGTGGATGATCACGACGATGACCGACTACATCCAGCGGCTCTTCGCGTCGATACCCACCGTGATCGGCTAGCATCGAACTTGACGCGCACGCATGCGAGGGACGAGAAGCGGATGGATGCGAGACGCGGCGCGCAGCCGATAATCCATCTCGGGCCCGGCGCGACGTGATTTCCGTCACCTCGGCACAACTCGACGCCTGGCTCGCGGCCTTCTTCTTCCCGCTGACGCGAGTCCTCTCGCTGCTCGCGATCGCGCCGATCTTCGGCAACGCGGCGATCCCCCTGCGCATCAAGCTCGCCACCGGCATCGTCATAACGCTCGCCATCGCGCCGGCACTGCCGCCGATGCCCGCAATCCAGGCCGGCTCCTGGCTCGGCCTGTCGATCGTGCTGCAGCAGATGCTGATCGGCATGTTGCTCGGCTTCGCCATCCGGGTCGCCTTCTGGGCCATCGACGTCGCCGGTCAGCTGATCGGCCTGCAGATGGGCCTGTCGTTCGCGGTGTTCTTCGACCCGACCAACGCGACGCAAACGCCGATCGTCAGCAACTTCCTCGGCCTGCTGGCGATGCTGATCTTCCTCGCGCTCGACGGCCACCTGCTGACCCTGTCGCTGCTGGCCGAAAGCTTCAAGCTGCTGCCGGTGACGACGACGCCGTTCGCCGTCAAGGGCTATTCAGTGGCGCTGGCCTGGGCGGCGACGCTGTTCAGCGCCGGCGTGCTGCTGGCCCTGCCGCTGATCGCGGCGCTACTGATCGCCAACATCGCCATGGGCGTGCTGTCGCGCGTGGCGCCGACGCTGAACCTGTTCGCGATCGGCTTCCCGGTGACGCTGTTCGCCGGCTTCGTCGTCATCATGGTGTCGCTGCCCTACTTCGGGGCGGCGCTGCAACGCCTGTTCGAGGACGGCTTCAGCGCCATGCACCTCATCATGCGCGCCGCGGGCGGCGCATAGCCGCCGTCCGCCTTAGCCGAAGCGCTTGCCGGTCAGGCGGATGACGCCGGTGGCGGATCGCTGCGAGCCGAGCACCGAGGATTCGAGCGACTCCTGGTATTCGACGACTTCGTAGCCGTCGAATCCGCCGGCGCGCGCCAGTTCCTTGGCGCGGCGATGGAAGACGCTGCGCGCCTCGCCGGCACCGCCGATGTAATAGCGCTTCATCTGCATCGAAAGATGGAAGTGATCGTCGGGAAATCCCGCCTGCTCGATGTTCCAGTTGGGCGCCCAGGGATCGAGGATGAGGTAGGCGACGCCCACGTAGAGGCCCCAATTGACCAGCTTTTCGAGCTGAATAGTAGTGCCCGGCGTCAGCGCGAAGTTCGTCTCCGGAATCAGCGGACCGCCGCCGGGATAGGTTCCCTCCAGCCGTGTCGCCGAGCAAGCCGACGCGAGCAGGACAACCGCGGCAAGCGAGGCAGCTTTTCGCATCATAGGTAGTTGAACAGCGACAGCTGCGAAACCTTGGCGAACGACTGCTGCGATGCCTGCAGTTCCATCTGCTGGCGCGTCAGGTGCGTGATCGCTTCGGCGTAGTCCAGGTCCTGAAGGCGCGACAGCGTCTCGCTGTACTGCAGGTCGAGGTTCTGGCCGACGGTGTCGAGGTCGTCGACCTCGTTCAGGCGCGAGCCGATGGACGCGCGCACGCGCAGGAGGTTGTCCTCGATCTGGCCGACGCTCGCGAGCGCGGTCGAGAGTCCGTTGGCCAGATGCGTATTGCCGGTCGTCCCCGGCGGCGAGCCGCTCTCCAGTGCGACGATCAGCTGCGACATGGTGTCGAACACGCTGGTGCTCTCGCTCGCCTGGATCTTGAAACTGTCCCCGCTCGCCGGCGTGCCGGTAATGGACACCGAAATCCCGAAGTCGGTGACGGTCGTTGCGGGCGGACCGGCATAGGGTACGCTGAGGCCCGAGAACGGGATCGAGTCACCAGCGACGAAGGGATGGGTAAAGGTGTTTCCGGTGCCGCCCGCGGCCGAAGTCGTATTCGAGAACAGCGACTTCTCGGTCTCCGCGTCGACAAGGTCGTAGTACAGGACGGGGGGCATTGCCGCCGAGTCCTTCCAGAACCTTATCTCCAGGTTGCGTGAATTCGCCGGCTGATCCCACAGCGCGGCGTTGCGGATTTCCCCCGTGCCGATGACGCCGCTGCCGGTGTTCACGGTCGCCGCCGTCTTCGGTGCCGTCACGAAGTAGCCGTTGCCGTAGTAGGCGTCGTCGCTCTTGATGGTGAAGGCGTCGCTACCGGCTGCAATGCCCGAGACGGTCACGCTGGCACCGAAATCGAAAGCCGTCTGCCCGGGGCCGCCCGCACTCGACAGGGAGATCGCCGATCCGCTGACATAGCGATGCGTATAGGTATTGCCAGCGCCGCCCGTCGTCGAGGTGCCGCCGGTAAAGAGGCTCTCATCTGTCGTCGCGTCGACGAGATCGTAGTAGGTGGCTCCAGGCGCGCCGGCAAAACCGGCAGTCGAAACGGGTGCGCCGAAGAAGCGCGCAAGGCCGTCGCGTACGCCGGCGCCGGCTGCGATAGCCACCGACGAGGCTGCGCCCGGCGTATTGGAGGTCACGACGAGCCGGTTGTCCGCATCCAGGGTGACCGTCGCGGCCACGGGCGGTGCCGCCAGCGCATCGATGCCGGTCTGGATCGCTGCGGCGATGTCCGTCTCGGAGGCGTACACCCCCGGCGGAATCGTCACCGTCCGCACGCCGGCGCCATCGACGTTGATGGTGAACTGGTCGGCCGTACCCGCGACAACGGTCAGCGCGGAGGGTAGCGTCACGGTTCCCACCGCCTGTCCGGCTCCGTTCACCGTGCCGGCGACATCGACCCAGAACCTGACCTCGAGGTCGCCGCTGTTGGCGTTCTGCCGCCACAGGTCCGGGTTGCTTACACTGCCGGCGTCGACCGTTGCACGCGCCGCGTTGGCGTTGAAGGTCTTGCCGGTCAATGTCAGCGTCGTCGCATCGCGCACCAGCGTGAACGTGTCGCCGCTGGCTGCCGTGCCGGTCAGCACGGCATCAGCGCCGAAGTCGAAGGCGAACGGGCCCGCACTGGAGAGATCGAGCGGCGTGCCGCTCTGGTAGGCGTGCGTGTAGGTGTTGCCCGTCCCGCCGGCCGTCGATGCGGAGTTCGTGTAGAGGCTGATGCCGCTCGAATCAACTACGTCGAAGTAGGTTACGCCCGGCGCGCCGTTGGCCCCGTTGACGATGGCCGGCGCACCGAACACGGCCGCAAAGGCGTCGTTCCCGCCACCACCACCGTCGGCAAGCGCCAGCGTTGAGGCTGCCCCCGTGCTGGTGTTGGTCATGACGAGATTTCCCGTCACATCGAGCGAGACGGTTGCGCTCGCACCGACCGCTCCCTGGATTGCCGCAACCAGCGAGTTGGCCGTGGCGTAGGTCGTTCCCGTGCCTAGCGTATCGAGGTCGAACACGATCGGCGCGCCGCCGTCGATGGTGATGCTGATCGGGTTATCGACGCCGGTATTGAACGTCAGCGGCACGGCAGCGTTGAGGTCGACCGTGCCGACAGCTTGCGCCGCGGTCTGCACCGTCCCTGCGGTGTCGGTCCAGAACCGCAGTTCGTAGGTTCCGGTCGTCGCGGGCGGGTTGGTCAGGTTCGCGCCCTCGTACGTGATGTGGGTCGCGTTGGCCGGCTTGTCGTTCTGCATCCCCGCAACGAAGACGCCGTTGCCGTTCTTGATGCGCATGAAGATGTCGTTCCCCGAGTCGCTGACCGGGAGTTCGCGCGAACCCGAGACGCGGAGCATGCGCGCGCCGTCGTCGCCGCCATAGGTGACGCCGCTCTCCACGCTTCCTGCAAACGGCTGGCTGCCGGTCTGGTAGCCGCCGAAGAGATAGAGGCCGTTGCCGTCCCGGGTATTCGCGAGCGCCATCATCTCCTCGAAGCGCGCGCGCAACTCGTTGGCAATGCTGCGACGGTCGTTGATGCTCAGCGAAGCGTTGCCGGCCTGGACGGCCAGTTCGCGTACGCGCGCCATCAGGTTCGTCGCCGATGCGATCTGGCCGTCGATGATGCCCAATGTGCTCTTGACGTTGTCGCGGGTCATCGACTGATTGGCGTTGACTTCCTGTGCCTGCGTCACCTCGAGCGCACGCGCGGCGGCAACCGGGTCGTCCGAGGGCTTGAGAATGCGGCGTCCTTCCGACAGCTGCTGCTGGGTGCGAAGCAGCGTCGCCGTGCGCTTCTGCATCGAAGCAAGCCCGGCGTCGTAGATCATTCCAGTGCTGATGCGCATGGATGTTCTCCCGTTTTACCTAGCGACCCAGACTCGTGATCAGGTCGAACAACTTGTTGGAAACGTCGAGCATCTTGGCGGCCGCCTGGTATGCCTGCTGGTAGCGCATGAGGTTGGTCGCCTCTTCGTCCAGATTGACCCCCGACACGGACTGCATGGCTTCGTTGCCCTGCTTGACGAGGTTTTCCTGGGCGGTCAACGTGACTTCGACTTCGCGTGTCTTGTTGCCGATCAAGCTGACGATGGCGGAGTAGCTCGACTGGTAGGTCGCCGTACCGTCGTCGAGCCCATTGGCCAGTTGCATGGCGCCGATAGCAAGAATGTTCCGGTTGTCGCCGCTGGCCGACGTGTTGGGACCGATCGTGAAGCTGTCGCCATTCGCCGGTGCGCCCGAGATCACGAAGCGCATGCCGTTGAACTCTATCGTCGCGCCCTCCGTGTACTCGATGTAGTCGGAGAACGCGGCGGCATCGCTGAAGCCGTCGGCGTGGTTGATGTCGTATTCGCGCGTAGATCCGCCGGGGAGCGTGACCTTCACCGTGGTGCCGGCCGGAAAGCCTGTCAGCCTGGCGGACAGGCCGGCGGTGGTATCGGCCTGCCGATAGGTCAGCGTAATGGGGGCGCTCGGCATGCTGCTGGTCGACGTGACGACGCCGGCAGCAATCGTGGCGCCTCCGAGGTTCGGATCGCTCGCCGTCAGGTCCACGGAGCCGGCCGTGTCGGACGTGACCACCAACTGGTCGGAACCGTTCACGGTAACCGTGACATCGGGACCGGAAGCCGCATTGATGCGCGTCTGGACTTCCGCGGCGAGCGTCGTTGCCGTATAGCTGCCCGCATTCAGCGTCACCGTGACGGCGGCGGCGCCATCGACGCTGACGACGAACTTGTCGTTCGCACCCGCGACGATCTCGATCGCGGACGTCGCGGTTGCGGGGGCGACACTGCCCGTCGCGGCGGGACTGCCCGACGTCGCACCACCGAAAAGCGCGGCAAGCCCGTTGTTTCCGGAGGTCGCCGCACCCGGCGGGGGGTTGATGATGAACACGTCGCCGTTAGACGGCGTTCCCGTCAGCGAAAAGGCGGCACCACCGAAACTGTAGTTGTAACCGGAAGCGTACGGAACGCGTTGCGAGGACGACGTGATGCTGTACTCAGTGGTACCGACGACGACCTTGCTGCCGACCGGGAAGCCCATCAGGCTGTTCGACGAAGCCTCGTAGGTCAGCGGAACCGGCGCGGAAATCGGCGTATCCGTCCGCGTTACGCTGCCAGTGGTGATCTTTCCGGTGCCGGCGTTGGTCACCGCAGCGCCGGTACGGAATCCCTGTGCCAGCGCAAGGTCGCGCGGGTTGGAGAGCGAAACAGCCATGTCCCGGGCAGCGTGACGGGTCGGACGGATCAGGAAGCTGTCTCCCACCTGGGCGGTGCCGCTGGCAATCTGAAGCCAGAAGCCCTGCGGTGCGAACTTGGCGTTGAGATCCGCAATCGCTTCTGTCGCCGTGGTGCCGCGGCCGTCCCACACGGTTTCGTCCGACAGGCGCGTCAGCGTGAAAGTCCCGGCGCCGGTCATCGTGAGGCGATAGTCGCTGTCGGTCAGCGTCTGTAGATTGGAGCCGGTGGTGGCGAGCATTGCATCGCTCGACGATTGCAGCTTGGTGATGCGATTGACGGGCAGCTCGCCCGGCTTGACGAGGAAGACATCCCCCGCCTGCACGGTGCCCGAGGCGACGGAAAGGCGGATGCCATCGACGACCATCGGCATGGAGGAGGCGGAGAAGCGCGTATCGTCCGCCAGCCGCGTGACGTTGTAGTTCGTGCCGTCGAACTCGACGCGATAGTCGCTGACCGTGATGTTGCCGGCAACGACGGCGGTGCCCACGTTGGTCGGCGCACCCAGAACGGTCGGCGACACCGGCCTGAACAAGTCGCCGGCGGCGTCGCCGTCCAGGTCGAGGCCGAGGCGATGTTGGGCGTTGATCGTCGACGCAAGCGCAATGGCGACGCGTCCAAGGCTGTTCTGGGCGACGTCCAGGCTTTCGCTGCGGAAGCGCAGCAGGCCGCCGAGCGTGCCCCCCGTGACCAGGGACGCCGGAATGTCCATCACTTCGCCGCTGGGCGCGCGAAGTCCGACCTCGATCTGGGTCAGGTCTTCGCGAGAGGTTCTCGGGACCAGGGCGTAGGTCTGCCCGCCGACGACCAGGGGCTGGCCCGAACCGAAGAACACGCTGTAGCTGCCGTCGCTCTCCACCTGGACGGAGACCTTGATTTCCTTGTTCAGGTCGGAGACCAATTGGTCGCGCTGATCCAGAAGGTCGTTCGCCGGCTGACTCGAAGCTGCGGCCTGCGCGACGATGATGCGATCGTTCAGGCCGGCAACCTGCTGCACCAGCGAGTTGATCGTCGTGATCTCGTTGTTGATCTGGGTGTTCACGCCGTCGCGCATGTGCGTCAGTTGCTGGTCGAGCGCATTGAAGCGCGCAACCAGGGCCTGCGATGACGAAAGCATCGCCTGACGGGCAGGAATGGAGGCCGGATTCGCAGCGGCTTCCTCCGCCGACTTGAAGAACCCCTGCAGGGCGGGCGAGAGACCGGCGCTCGGGTCCGCGAGCAGGTTGTCGATCTGGTTGATCTGGTTCGCGTAGGCGCCAAGCTCGGCGACGTTCGTCTGCGCGATGCGCACTTCACGCTGCAGGAACTCGTTGTACGCGCGCTTGACGGTCTGGACGTTGGTGCCCTGCCCGAGGAAGCCGGCGCCGGTGAACAGCGGATTGTTCGTGGTCTGGACGACGTACTGCCGGCTGTAGCCCGCCGTCGAGGCGTTCGCGATGTTATGGCCCGACGTGAGCAGGCCGGCTTGCGCCGCGTTGAGGCCGGTAATGCCGATATTGAAGAATCCGCTTGCCATGAGTTACTCCCATTACGGCAATTGTTGCCGCGGGTTGAGTGGTCAAGGGATGTACTGCAACGACCGTGCCAAGTGGCACGGCGGGGGCTAGCCCTGCGTGGAAGCGGGTGTCAGGCCAGCGATGATGCGCGAGAGTTTTTCGGCGTATTGCGGATCGGTGGCGTAGCCCGCGCGCTGCAGGCCTTGCGCGAAGGCGGTCGAGCTTTGCGTACCGACGACGCCTGCGTAGCGCGGGCTCGACGTCAGCAGGTTCGCGTAGTCACGGAAGGACTCGGCGTAGGAGCCGTACGCACGGAAGCGCTCGATCTGGCGCTGTGCAACGCCATCCACATACTCGGTGGTCTGCGATTCGGCGACGCCGCCGCTCCAGTTGCGGCCGGCCTTGATGCCGAACAGATTGTGGCTTGATCCGCCGTCCGCACGGCGCGGCTCGGCGCGTCCCCAGCCGGTCTCCAGGGCCGCCTGGGCGACCATGAATTGCGCCGGGATGCCCGTCGCACGACTCGCCTCGACGGCATGCGGCCAGACGCGGGCGACGAATTCGCGCGCCGTCGGCGGCAAATCGGCGGCCGACGTGGGCTCGACCGGCATGGCAGGCGGCGCCGGAAGCGGGCCGCCGCTCACGGGCGCTGCAGGCGCCACGGGCACGCGATCGAGGGGGATGAAGCGCGGCGCCCCCTCGACACCGCGCAAGGGAATCGCCTTGCCGTCACCAAGTGGCAGGGCCTGGGGCGGCGGCATCAGCGGCAGGCCGTCGGGGAACTCCACCGGCTCGGCGCTCGCGCGTGCGAGCTGTTTTTCGATCAGCGCGGCGAGACCGGTGCCGTTCTTGGTCGACAGTACCTGCGACATCTGCTGGTCGAGCAGCGATTCGAACATGCGCGTCTGCTCCGAATCGAACATGCTCTCGCGTGGCGTGGCGTCGCGCATCGACTTCAGCACCATCTGCAGGAAAAGCGCCTCGAACTGCTGGGCGGCGCTCTTCAGTGCCTGGGGATCGTCCTTCTTCACCGCGCCTTTGAGTGCGGTGAGGTTGTTCATGTCGAAAACCGAAGGAGCGGCGGCGGACGTGGTCATGGCGACGCTAGGCTCTCATCCCCGCACGACCGGCAAAACGCCGATCAGCGCGGAAATTTCTGCCGAGATCCGTGAAACACTCGGGCGAGGTTTCCGGGGCGGGCTCAAATGATCTCGAGTTCGGCGCGCAGCGCACCGGCGGCCTTCATCGCTTGCAGGATCGACGTCAGGTCCTGCGGGTTGGCGCCGATCGCGTTGAGCGCCTTGACGACGTCCGCAAGATTGGCGCCGCCACGGACGTTGATGAGGCCGCCGCCCTCCTGCTTGATGTCGATCTGGGCGTTCGTCACCGGGATGGTCTGGCCGCCGGCGAGCGGCCCGGGCTGGCTCACCTCGTTGTCGGCACTCACCGAGACCGACAGGTTGCCGTGGGCCACCGCGCAGCTGTCGAGCGTCACGGCCTGGTTCATGACGACCGAACCCGAACGCGTGTTGATGATGACTTTCGCGACCGCCTGCATGGGCGTCACGGCGAGACCCTCGATGCGGCCGATGAAGGCCACGCGCTCGTGGGCTGCCAGCGGCGCACGCACGCGTACCTGGCGTGCGTCGGCCGCGGTCGCCGTACCGGCGCCCATCTCCTGGTTGATGGCGCTCGCCAGCCGCTGCGCGGTGCCGAAATCGCCGGAATTCAGTTCGAAATAGACGAACTCGCCCTGTCCCACGGGCGTCGGCACTTCCCGCTCGACCGTGGCGCCTCCCGTGATGCGTCCGACCGACAGGTGATTGATCGTGACCTTCGAACCCGCGGCCGCCGCGCCGGCGCCGGCGACGGCGAGGTTGCCCTGGGCCAGCGCGTAGACGTTGCCGTCGGCGCCCTTCAGCGGGGTCATGATCAGGGTTCCACCCTTCAGCGATTTGGCGTTGCCGATCGACGACACGGTGACGTCGATCTGCTGGCCCGCGCGCGAGAACGGCGGCAGCGTCGCCGTCACCATCACGGCGGCCACGTTCTTGAGCTGGAGGCTCGTGCCGACCGGCATGGTCACGCCCATGTTGGCGAGCATGTTGATGATGCTCTGCACGGTGAAGGGGGTCTGCGTCGTCTGGTCGCCCGACCCGTCGAGGCCGACGACGATGCCGTAACCGACGAGCTGGTTGCTGCGCACGCCCGCCACGGTGGCGATGTCCTTGATGCGCTCGGCACGCGCTGCGTCCGCGACCATCAGGGCGGCGAACACCCACATCAGGGTGATCAGGACTTTCTGGATGCGGCTCATGGCAGATTCCGTCAGAAGGGCATGAAGGTGAGGAAGAAACGGCCCAGCCAGCCCATGACCGTCGCCGAGTCGAGGAAGCCGTTGGCCTTGTACTCGATGCGCGCATCGGCAACCTGGGTCGATTGCACGGCGTTGCCCGAGGTGATCGTGTTCGGATTGACGACGCCGGAGAAGCGGATGAACTCCTCGCCTTCCTTCAGGCCGATCTGCTTCTCGCCCGACACCAGCAGGTTGCCGTTCGGCAGCACCTCGATGACGGTGACGGCGAGCGTGCCGGTGAAGTTGTTGGCCGACGTATTCTCGCCGCTGCCGCTGAAGCTGGTGCTGCTGGCGGCGCTGAGCGCCGTGCCTTGTGCGCCCTTGAAGGGCATGCCGACGATGGTCGGCACCGTCGTGTCAGCGGTGTGCGAGCGCTCCGCCTTGTTTTCCGACGACTTCGAGGCCGCCGTCCTCTCGGTGATGTTGATGATGATGGTGTCGCCGATGAAGCGCGCGCGGCGGTCTTCGAACAGCGGGCGAGCCGATGCGACGTTGTAGATCGCGCCGTTTGCGGGGCCGACGGCGGTGCGCGACTCGGGGCGGACGGTCATCGGCTGGTGGATGGCCGTCGGCGGCGTCGTCGTGACGCAGCCGGCCAAAGCGGTGACCGCGAGCGCGAGCAGGGAAAGTGTCCGGGTCATGACAGCCTCCTTACAGCTGCGACAGGCGGGCCAGCATCTGGTCCGAGGTCGTAACCGCCTTCGAATTCATCTCATAGGCACGCTGCGTCTGGATCATGTTCACCAGCTCCTCGGCGACATTGACGTTCGACGCCTCGAGGAAACCCTGATTGATCAGGCCCGTGCCGTTGGTGCCCGGCGTGTTCGGCGTCGGCGTTCCTGACGATGCGGTCTCGACGAACAGGTTCTCGCCGACGCTCTGCAGGCCGCCGGGATTGACGAAGGCCGCCAGCTGCACGGTGCCGACCTGGGTCGGCGTGGTGGTTCCGGGGATCGTCGCCGAAACGATGCCGTCGCGGCTGATGGTGATCGCGGTCGCGTTGGCCGGGATGGTGAGCGCGGGCGACAGCGGGTAGCCGCTCGACGTAACCACCTGTCCGGTCGAATCGCGCTGGAAAGCGCCGTCGCGCGTGTAAGCGAGTGTGCCGTCTGGCATCGACACCTGGAAGAAGCCCTGGCCGTTGACCGCCATGTCCAGCGGGTTCTCGGTGCGCTGAAGGGCGCCCTGGGTGAAGATGTGTTCCGTCGCCACCGGGCGCACACCGACGCCGAGCATCAGGCCGGACGGGATCGTCGTCTGCTGCGACGAGGCGGCGCCGGGCTGGCGAATGGTCTGGTAGAGCAGGTCCTCGAACACTGCGCGCGAACGCTTGAAACCGTTGGTGCTGACGTTGGCGAGGTTGTTGGTGATGACGTCCATGTGCGTCTGCTGGGCGTCGAGACCAGTCTTGGCAATCCAGAGCGAACGAATCATTGCTTAAATCTCCTAACGAATGCCGGCCAGGCTCTGGAGCATCTGGTCCTGCGCCTTGATGCCCTGGGCATTCGCCTGGTAGTAACGCTGCTGGACGATCAGGTTGACCATTTCCGCGCTGAGATCGACGTTTGCGTCTTCGACGGCACCCCCGGTAAGTGCCCCGAGCCCCAGCGATGTCGCGGCGTCGCCGTTGTTCGGCGTATCGAGCGCGGGCCTTCCCGACAAGGAGGTTTCCCGCCAGAGATTGTCGCCGGCGTTGGTCAACCCGGCCGGATTCGCAAATGTCGCGAGCGCAACCTGCGCTGCCGACCGCGAGCGGCCATTTGAATAAGCGACCTTGATCACGCCGTCAGCCGTCACGCTCATGCCGGAAATGGAACCATCCGCGTAGCCGTCCTGCAGCGTCGAATTGACGGCGAACGGGTTCGCATATTGCGTCGAACCGGTGAAATCGATCGTCAATGACACGCCCGCGTTGGAGGCACTGGCCGTGCCGCTGAGCATGTTGCCCAGCGAATCGAAGGTCATCGTGCCCGGCCCCGTTTGGCCGGCGCCGTCGATCGTCGTGTAGACGTCCCAAGCGTTTGCAGTGGCCGACTTGGCAAAGTACAAAGTCATCGAATGGGCGTCGCCCGTCGCATCGTAGACCGTCATGCCCGTGGAAGCCGTGAAAGTTGCCGCGTCCGCAGGATCGAAGGGCGTTGCAGTCGGCGCGGCAGCGCTTGCGTCGAGATTGACGCCGATGCGAGCGCTGGTGGTCGCGGAACCCGGCATGGTCGGGGGAATCAAGATGTCCTGAGGCGCGGCGGTGCGCACGATGACGCCCTGCGGGTCGGTCCCGTACTCGGCCAAGTATCCCGTGAGCCGCAAGCCCGACGCATTCACGACGAGCGCGTTCTGAGCCGCAAGCTCCGCCTGGGAAAAGCTCTCGCCGGTGGCGTCCAGTTCGCCGACGAGGTGAAACTCGCCGTTGCGCGTATAGCCGACCGACTCGCCGTTGCTGACGCGGAAGAAGCCGTTGCCGCTGATCGCCATGTCGAGCGGCTTTTCCGTGCGCCGGATATGGCCCTGACCGAAGGTCTGCACGACGTTCGCCGTCGCAACGCCCAGTCCAGGCGAAACAGGAGCGGTCGAAGTTGCCAAGGTAGCGGCAAAAACATCCGCGAATTGCGAACGCGCCGCCTTGAATCCGATGGTGTTGGCGTTGGATATGTTGTTGCCGACGACGTCCAGCGCCAGTGCGGCGTTGTTGAGGCCACTAAGGCTCGTTTGAAAGCTCATGCCACAGCTCCTTCAGGTTTCCACCGATGCAAAAGCAAGCACCGGGCCAAGGCTCTTAGCGGTGGGCAAGAATCTGCGTGGCGGCGCGGTCGTTCTGGTCGGCGTTCGAGATCATCTTCATCTGCATCTCGAATTGCCGCGCGAGCGAGATCATGGACACCATCTGATCGACGGCGTTGACGTTGCTGCCCTCGAGGAATCCGCTGACGACGGACGCGGTCTCGCTGGCCGGCAACGCAGCGCCGCCAGGCGTGCGGAACAGGCCGTCGGCGCCGCGCTCAAGACCGCCGGCGGGGTGGTCGACCAGCTTGATGCGCCCGATCGAGGACACCGTGCTCTGGGCGCCGGTTTCCGGGACGATCGAAACCGTGCCGTCCTTGCCTATCGAGATCTTCGATTCCGGCGGAATCGACAGCGGGCCGCCGTCGGCTTGCGCCACCGGCAGTCCGGTGCTGGTCTGCAGGATGCCGTTGACGGAGAGGCCCAGACTGCCGGCACGCGTGTAGGCCTCCTGCCCGTTGGCATCGGTCACCGCAATCCAGCCGGATCCCTGCACGGCGATGTCCAGTTCGCGACCCGTGATCTGCATCGGGCCCTGGGTGAGGTCGCTATGGGTGCTGGCGTCGGCAGCGAAGGCCCGCGTGCGCAGCGTGCGCGGGTCGGCGGCCGGATTGACCTGGACGGCGCGCGCACGATGCTCTTCGGCCCGATAGCCGGTCGTGGCGACGTTCGCCAGATTGTGGGCGACGGCGGCCTGGCGGCTCAGCGAGTGAGCCGCGCCGGTCATCGCCGTGTAGATCAACCGGTCCATGGGCTAGCGTCCGTCGCTTAACGCAGGTTGACCAGCGTCGACAGGACCTGGTCCTGCGTCTTGATGGTCTGCGCGTTCGCCTGATAGACGCGCTGCTGGGTGATCATCTGCACGAGTTCCGCCGTCAGGTCGACGTTCGACTCCTCGACGGCCGCCGACTGGATCACGCCCAGGCTGCCCTGTCCCGGCGTGCCGGGAATCGGCTGGCCGGACTCGACAGTCTCGGCCCACTGGTTTCCGCCCATCGACTGCAGGCCGTTCGGATTGTTGAAGTTGGCGAGCACCAACTGGCCCATGTTGCGCGACTTGCCGTTCGAGTAGCGGCCCTGGATGGTGCCGTCGGACGACACGGACAGGCCGGAGAGGCGGCCCGAGGTGTAGCCGTCCTGCAGCAGCTGGTTCACGCCGAAGCTGATGCCGTACTGGCTGGTGCCGGCGAGGTCGAGCGTGAAGTTCATCGACTCCGCGCCCGTGGTGACCGGAAAGGTCAGCGAGAGCGGCGTCGTGGTCAGGGTGCCGCTGAGCGCGCCGCTTTGCGAGAATGTCACCGTCGTCGGCGTCGGCGTGGTCACGGTCGAGGCCGTCTGGACGGCGGCCGCCACCGCGGCCGCGCCGCCGACCAGGTTGGCGACCGTCGCCGTGCCGTCCGCCAAGGAGATGCTGCTGCCGTTCGACGTGATCAGGAGGTCGCCGCCGCTCACCGAGACTGCCGGGCGCGAGCCGACCGCAAATACGGCGTCGATGCTGTTTTGAAGATCTGTCTGCAGGGCCGCGAGCGAGGCGTAGGGAGCGCCGCCGGCGAGCATCGGCACGTTCGTCGTGGCGCCGTTGACCACCACGCCGATCGTCTGGCCGGCGGTGATGTTCGTCGCCGCGATCACCGGGGCAACGCTATACGTGCTCGTGGTCGTGGTCGTGCCGGTGAAGTTGCCGTCGAGCGAGGTATAGAGCTGCCAGGCGTTGGTCGCGGTCGCGGACGTGCGTGCGAAATACATCGTCAGGTTGTGCGCGTTGCCGAGCGAGTCGTAGACCGTCTGCGCAGTGGAGGCGGTGTAGCTCAGGGTGTTGGTACCGCTGAAATTGTCCACGCCGTCGACATAAGTCGGCGCGCCGCCGAAGAGGTTGGCTTCGCCGTCTGCCGTTCCGGAGGCCCGAATCGTCGAGCCTGAGCCTTGGCTTCCCAGCGTACCGACGCTGCGGGAAGTCATGACGATGCGGTTCGCGGTATCGACGTCGACGTCCACGAGCGTGTTGGCTGCGGCGAACGTCGGGTTGGTGTTGATCGCGGTTTCGACGGCGCCCGCCAGGGCGGCTCGCGTCGAGTAGGTCGCCGGCGGGATGTCGACGCTTGAGGTGATGCCGTCGATGGTGAGCGTGATGGTGTTGTTTGCGCCCGTGATGACGAGCGTTCCCGGCGCTGCTACGCCGGTCAGCGTGCCCGGCGTCATGGCGCTCGGCGGCGTGGAGCGCGAGTCGAGGTTGAGCTGAACCTGACTCGCCGTGGTGGCCGCCGGCGCGATGTTGGTCGTATTCAGTTGCAGGTCGACGAAGCTGCCGGGAACGATGGCGCCCGTGGAGTCGGCCGCATACCCGGTCAGGCGCAGGCCGGCGCCGTTGACGATGTATCCGTCCTTGTCGACCTGGTACTGGCCGTTGCGCGTATAGCTGATGACGCCGTTGGACGACAGGCGGAACATGCCGCTGCCGTTCACGGCGAGATCGAGCGGGCTGTTGGTCGCGGTGACGTTGCCCTGCGTGAATTGCTGGGAGACGCGGCCCACCTGGGCGCCGATACCGACCTGGCCGGTACCGCCGCCCGACAACGATGCGGCGAAGACGTCGGCGAACTGCGCCTGCGCGGACTTGTAGCCGACGGTGTTGGCGTTGGCGACGTTGTTGCCGATGGCGTCAAGCGCCTTGGCCGAGACGTTCAGGCCGGAAAGGCCTTGCTGGAAGCTCATGTTCTATCTCCGTCCGAATCCGTTACAGGATCTGCTTGATGTCGTTCATGCCGAACTTGCCGAGCGGCCCGGCGCTGATTTCCAGACCCCGGCTCGTGCGCGAGACGCTGTCAACGAAACCGAGCGTCAGGCGGTCCGCCGTCACCTTGTCGTTGCCGCGCGTGGCGCTGACCGAAATCGTGTAGTCGCCGTCGACGGCCTGCTCGCCCCCTTCGGTCTTGCCGTCCCAGGTGAACATCTGAACGCCGGCCGGCTGCGCCTCGTAGCGCAGCGTGCGCACGACGAGGCCGTTGGCGTCCTTGACCTCGACCGCGACGCGATCTGCCGGCTCGGCCAGCTCATAGCCGCCGAGGCTGTATGCGTTGCTGAGCTTCAGTTCGCTGCCGGCGACGAGCACGCCGTGTCCCACGAGCGCAGCGGCCTGCAGCGTCTGGTTCTCCGACTGGCCGTCGATTAGCTTGGAAAGCGTGGAATTCAGGCGCTCGATGCCATCGACGGTGCTGATCTGGGCAAGCTGCGAAGTCATCTGCGCGTTGTCCATCGGGTTCAGCGGATCCTGGTTCTTGAGCTGGGTGGTGAGCAGCGTCAGGAAGCGGTTCTGGGCGAACTCGACGCTGTCGCTCGACTTGGTTTCCTTCTTGCCGTTGAGCGATTCGAAGAGCGCGGACGCGGCATTGTTTGCGGTCGAAGTCGAAGTGGCGGTTGCGGTGGCCATGGCTTGCTCCTTTATTGTCCGATCGCCAGCGTCTTGAGCATCAGCGTCTTCGCGGTGTTCATGACTTCGGCGTTGGTCTGGTACGCACGCGAGGCGGAGATCATGTTGACCATCTCCTCGACGACATTCACGTTCGGCATGGCGACGTAACCCTTTTCGTCGGCGGCCGGGTTCTTCGGGTCGTACGTCATGCGGAACGGCGCGGCGCTGTCGACCACCTGGGTGACGCGCACGCCCGTGCCGCCGCCTTCGACCGGCATGGCCTTGAAGACGACCTGCTTGGCCGCATAGGGCTTGCCGTCGGCGCCCGCGACGCTGTCGGCATTGGCGAGGTTGCTCGCCGTCGCGTTGAGGCGCGCGGACTGGGCGGTGAGGGCGGAACCGGCGATGGAGAAGACGTTGAGCATGGTCGGCTACCTCACTGGGATTGCATGGCCGTCTGGAGCGTATTCAGGCGGCCCTTGATGAAGGTCAGCAGCGCGTCGACATGGACGGCGTTCTCGGAGAAGGCCGCGCGTTCGATATCCATGTTCACGGTGTTGCCGTCGACGCTCGCCTGATATTCGGTCCGGTACTGAAGCGCGGCGCCGTGAGGATTCGCGCCTTCGGCGGCAAGGTGCCTGGCGGAGGTCTGTGCCATCGGCAGTTGTCCGTCGGTGCCGCCGGACAGGGCGTTCTTCAGGGCGGCCTTGAAGTCGAGATCGCGCGCTTTGTAGTGCGGCGTGTCGGCGTTGGCGATATTCGACGCCAGCAGTTCCTGACGGTAGGCCCGCAGGTTCAGCGCTTTCTGATGGAACCCCAGGTAGTTGTCGAGTGCAGCTGGCATGATGGCCTCAAGTTTCGTTTGCGAGAGCCGTTATGCAGCATCCGTGCCATGCGCGTGGCACCCTCCGGGGCGCGGGTTTCCGGCCATGCAGGCGTGTGCAGGTTGCCCGGACGGCAATTCGGGCGCGGCAAGTTTTGCCGCGCGGAGCGCAGCCCTGGCCTTGTCTTGGCGGGTGGTAACATGAACTCCGTCATGCCACGCATCCTCGGCCTCGTTTTCATTGCTGCCGCGCTCATCGCGACCCCTTCCGTCGCCCGGCAGGACCCGGCGCCCGTGCGCAAGGCCATCGAGGATTACCTCCGGATACAGACCAAGGGCCTTCCTGGAACCGCGACCTTCAAGGTTGGCGCCATCGACCCGAACAATCACCTGGCTCCCTGCCCGGCGTTCGAGGTCGCGCAGGCGCCGGGAGCCCGCCCGTGGGGGCGCACGACCGTCACCGTGCGCTGCTCGCTGGACGGTGGTTGGAGCCTGTTCGTCCCGGTGCACATCCGCGTCGTCTCCGACTATCTTGTTTCCGGGCGCGGCATAGGCCAGGGGCAAGTAATCACTGACATGGACATCGACCGGCGCAGCGGCGACCTGTCCGACTTGCCGAGCGGCACCCTGACGGACGCCCAGCAGGCGATCGGCCGCACGACCCTGATGCCTATTCCCGCCGGTCGGCCGTTGCGCGCGGACATGCTGCGACAGGCGATGGTCGTGCAGCAGGGCCAAAGCGTAAAGGTGATTTCGCAGGGCCCAGGATTCGAGGTCGCCAACGAAGGCCGGGCGCTGAACAACGCGGTCGAAGGCCAGGTGGTCCAGGTCCGTCTGGCCAATGGCCGGGTCATCAGTGGCATCGCCCGCGGGCCCGGACAGGTAGTTGTTTCTTTTTGAGCGAACCGGAGGCCTGCAGTAGAATCAAAGCGTTGTGGTCGCCGAGAGAATTAAAGTATTCAGCCGCGCTGCCGATAACCTAGTCAGTGAAGAATCGTAGCGGAAAGGAACCGTCGTGAAGATCAACAGTGCCGTCAATACGGTCGGTCCCGCACCTGACAGCGGTCAGCCCCGTGCGGCTGCACCGCAGCGTCCGGCGGCTGCGGGCAAGGCCGTCGAACAGGTCGAGATCTCTCCGCTTTCGGCAAAGCTGCAGCAGGTCGAGGCCAGTCTCGGCAACGAGCCGGTCGTCAATGCCCAGCGCGTGGCGGAGATCAAGCAGGCGATCGCGGAAGGCCGTTTCCGGGTCGACCCCGAGAAGATCGCGGACGGACTGCTGAAGTCGGTTCGCGAAATGCTCGAGAAGGACCGCTGAGCCGGTGTCCCTGGCCGCCCTCTCCCTGGGCGAAGTGCTCGAGCGCGAAGCCCGCGAGGCGCTTGCGTTCGTCGAGCTCCTGAAGAAAGAGCAAGCGATGCTCGTCGAAGGCAATGTCGACGGGCTGCTTCCGCTCGTGGACCAGAAGTCCGCTTTCACCGCCCGCCTCGGCGAGCTGGGCGATGCCCGCGAGAGCATCATCAACGAGGCCGGTGCCGGCAGCGGCCGTTCGGGGATGGAAACCTTCCTTTCGCGCCAGCCGGCCGACAGGGCCTTGCGCAGCCGCTGGGAGGCCCTGCTCGCGGTCGCCAGCGAAGCCCAGGCGCTGAACCAGACCAATGGGAAACTTATCCGCCTGCACCTGCAGCATAACCAACAGGCCATGAATACGCTGCTGGCCGCCGCCAACCAGGCGACGACCTACGGCCCCGACGGTCATCAGCGTCCGGCCGGCAGCGGACGGTTCCTCGGCAGCGCCTAGCCTCCCTCGACTACTCCGGCAGCTTTACTTCAACCTGCTCGTCGGTGGCGCGCGACTCGATGGTGATCGCAACACGACGGTTGCGCATCTTGCCTTCCGCTGTCGCATTGTCGGCGACCGGCCGCTGATCCGCGTAACCGGTCGCCGTGAGGCGGCGCGGATCGACGCCGGCATCGATGAACAGGCGCACGACGCTGGAAGCCCGAACGCCCGACAGTTCCCAATTCGATGGAAATTGCACCGTATTGATCGGCGTGTTGTCGGTATGCCCCTCGACGATGATCGGAAAGTCCGTCGGCGCCAGGATTTCGGCCACGGCGACCAGCGCGCGCACGGCCTCGAGACCGAGGCGCGCGTCGCCCGGCGCGAACAGCACGTTGGCGTTGATGTCGATGGTGATGCCCAGCGCGCCCTCGGTGATCCGCACCTGGCCGTCCCTGACGAGCGGCGAGAGAACCTGCGAGAGCTCCTTGGCCACGTCGCGCAGGCGCTCCTTGTTTTGCTTCAGCTTTTCGTCCGCATCGGCGCCGGGCGGCGTTCGCCGCACCGGCATGATCATTTGCGTCGGCGTGTTCGGACTCAGCGGCACCAGCGTGCCGGACGTACCTGGTACGGTGCGAAATGCCGAGGCCAGCGTGTCGGAGAGCACGCGGTACTTGCCCTCATTCACCTGCGAGATCGCATACATGACGACGAAAAAGGCGAACAGCAGCGTGATGAAGTCGGCGTAGGACACGAGCCAGCGCTCGTGGTTCTCGTGCTCTTCCTCCCTTTTGCGGCGGCGCGCCATGGCTGCTAGACGATGTATCCCTGCAGGCGGCTTTCGATGATTCTTGGGTTGTGGCTACGGCCGGCGCTGCGCACCTTAACGTGCGCCAGGCGCACGTTAGCCTGCGCCGCAATCCGTGCCCGCGCGGCAGCGAGCTCCATCATCGGCTTCATACAATGTAGCCCTGCAGGCGGCTTTCGATGATCCTTGGATTGTCACCGTTCGCAATGCCGACGAGGCCGTCGACGAACATCTCGCGGATGGTAACGAGCCGGGCGATGTTGGCCATCAGCTTCTTGCCGATCGGCAGGAACATCAGGTTGGCGAACCCGACGCCGTAGATCGTCGCGACGAAGGCGACGGCGATGCCGGCACCGAGCTTGGTGGGGTCGGACAGGTTTTCCATGACGTGGATCAGACCCATGACGGCGCCGAGGATACCGATGGTCGGCGCATAACCGCCGGCCGACTCCCAGACCCGTGCGCCCATGCGCAACTGGTCGGCGTAGGAATCTATCTCGACCTCAAGGACCTCGCGCAGGCGCTCGGGTTCTGCTCCGTCGACAAGCAACTGCAGGCCCTTCGCCATGAAGGGATCGTCGAGGTCCTGCGCCTGATTCTCGAGCGCCAACAGGCCCTCCTTGCGCGCAATGTGGCTCCACTGGTCGATGCGCTCCATCAGCGCGTCCTTGGAAAGGCGCGGCGGAAAAAACACCCATTTCGCCATGCGTACGCCGGACAGGAAGACGGAGATCGGACTTTGCAGCATGACGGCCCCGACCGTGCCGCCGACGACGATGAACAAGGCGGTCGGCTGGACCAGCGACTGCACGTGCCCGCCCTCGAGCAACTGGCCGACGACGATCGCCGAGACGCCGAGGATCAGTCCGAAAACGCTGATCATGTCCATGGACGCTCTCCCTTAGGCCCTGTTCACGCCATCCTGCCTAATGCGCGACCTTCGGCCGGCGGCCGCGCCGCTTTGCCAGCGGCGTTGCGTCGCCGCCGACGACTGCCGCGCGCAGCCGGGCGATCGCCTGACTGTGAAGCTGGCAAACGCGTGACTCGGTGACGCCGAGCACCTCGCCGATCTCGCGCAGGTTGAGGTCCTCCTCGTAGTACAACGCCATCAGCATCTTCTCGCGCTCGGGCAGGCCCTCGATCGCCTGCACCAGCGCCTTGCGCACGGCGGCATCTTCGAGTGCATCGAGCGGATCGGGTTCCGGACCTGCCAGGTTGCGGTCGAGATAGTTCTCGTCGTCGCCCGCAGCCAGGTCTTCCAGGTAAACGAGTTGATGGCCGCGTGCATCCTGAAGCAGCTTTTGATAGTCCTCAAGCGGCATCTCGAGTGCCACGGCGAGCTCGGCCTCGGAAGGCTGACGACCGTTCTCGTGCTCGAGTTTCTGGATCGCGGCCTCGACGCGCCGCATCTCGCGCCGAACGCCGCGCGGCATCCAGTCGTTCTCGCGCAATCCGTCCAGCATTGCGCCACGAATGCGCTGCACCGCGTAAGTTTCGAACTGTGCCCCCATGCCTTCCTCGAACCGGCCGATGGCGTCTAAAAGGCCAAGCATGCCATTCTGGATCAGATCATCTGCCAGCACGCTCGCAGGCAGCCTCGCCATCAGGTGATAGGCGATACGCTTGACCAACGGGGCATACTGGGAAACGAGGTTCTCTTTGTCGAGGGCGCCCTGGGCGGAATACATCGGCAGTCTTTAGGTCCGACCTTGGCCGGCAACTATACCACCACGCCTATCAGGCGATCAGGCCGCTTGCCGGATTTGCGTACGCCATGGGGAAACGGAAGCCGCCCGCCTCGGGAGCATCGACGGCCACCGGCAATCGAGTGGCAAGCGCATCCGCAAGATGCTCGGTGACGGGCACCATCGAGGCGCCGAGGAAGTCGAGGCGCACTCCGAGATGCTCGCGCGCCACGCGCTTCATGTTGTCGAAGATCGCGTGCGCCTCTTCGGTCGCACGCGCCCGCGTGACCACGAGCTGGAAGCCGTCGCGCCCGCGCTCCTGTGCCATGTGCTTGATCAGCGCGTAGGCGTGGGTGATGGCGCTGCTCTGCGCCGCGACGACGACCGCAAGGTGGCGGGCGGCCTGCGCCAAGGCCGAGAGGTGGCCGCTGCGGCGCACGGCGCAGTCGATCAGCACGAAGCCGACGCCGCGCTGCAACTCCTCCAAGCTGGCCGCGAGGCGCCGGCCGATGGCCGCATCCGCATGGTCGAGCTCGCGGGCCGCCCGCGCGGCGGGAACGATGCGCACCAGGGGCGCTGCCGCGAGTCCGACCTGCTTCAGCGTGCGTTCGCCCTGCAGGACGTGCATGAGGTCGTAGCGCGCCGTCAGGCCGAAGGCGGAGATCGCGTTGTTCGGTGCCGCGTTCTCGTCGATGATGACCACTGCGTGGCCGGCTGCGGCGAGGGCCGCGGCGGTCTGTACCAGCAGCGTCGTGCGGCCGCAGGACTCGCGGCCGGACGCGAACGCGACGACCTGCGGCGCGCGAACGCCGAAGATGCGGCGCAATCCGGCGGCCTGATCGCTCGTCAGGTCGATGTCGACCGTCTCAGACAAGCGAGGCTCCTTGTGCTTCGCCTCCGCGCGACGACATGACGAGGCCGACCTCCTGATCGAGCAGGCGATGCGGCGATGCTTCGACCGGCTGCTTGAACGCGCGATGCAGCAGATAGGCACGGTTGGGTAGGTGCAGATCCTCGGGCACGCGCTGGCCATTGGCGACGTAGGAAAGCAGCAGGCCGTGGCGCACGCAGGCGTCGATCGCGGGTGCCACCGAAGCGGCTTCGTCGACCTTGGTCAGGATGCAGCCGGCCAGATTCTCGCCGGCGTAGGCGCGGATGACGTCGTCGAGCGTGTCGCCGCGCGCGGTGGCGTTCAGCATCAGCAGGCGGTTGACTTCGCCGGCGCGCATCAGCATCGCCGCCTGTTCGGCGACCATGCGGTCGCGCTGGCTCATGCCGACGGTGTCGATAAGCACCATGTGCTTGTCGCGCAGGTCGGCCAGCGTGCGGCGCAGGTCTTCGCCGTCGCGCACGATGTGCACCGGCACGCCGAGGATGCGGCCGTAGATGCGCAGTTGCTCGTGCGCGCCGATCCGGTAGCCGTCCGTCGTCAGCAGCGCCAGACGGTCGGCGCCGTAGCGCACGACGCAGCGCGCCGCGAGCTTGGCGGTGGTTGTCGTCTTGCCGACGCCCGTCGGGCCGACGATGGCGAACACGCCGCCGCGGTCGATGATGTCGTTGTCGTTGGTCAGCGTGCGCAGACGGCGGTTGATGGCACTCTTGAGCCACTTGCGGCCCTCGTCCGCCGAAACCTCGTCAGGCATTTCGTCGGAGAGGCGGCGCGCCAGCACGCCCGAGAATCCGGCTTCGAGCATCTCGGCCAGGAGCAGCGCCTTGACCGGCGTCTGGCGCGACATTTCGCCCCAGGCGAAGCCGGCAAGCTGCTTCTCGAGCATGCCCTTGATGCTCTTCATCTCCGCCATCAGCTGCGCGACCTGCGCATTGGCGGGGTCCGTGCTGCCCGCCTCCGCGGCCACGCTCTTCAGGGTTGCCGCGACATGGTCGGTCGTGGGGACGCCGGCATCACGCCGCGGCAGCGGACGCAGCGGCGGCCGCTCGGCCGCTCGCGGTGCAGGCGCGGCTGGCACCGCCTGCGCCTGCGGCTGCCACTGGCGGAACGGGGACTGCGCCTTCGTCGACAGGCTCACCGTGTAATCGTCGTCCGCCATCGCGCGTGGGGGCTGCGCGGCGGCAGGCCGTTGCGGCTGGGCGGCCGACTGTCGCGGAGCGGGTGCCGGAGCCTGGGGCGCGGTCGCGGCAGCGGGCGGCCGAACGGGCGCCGCCTGCTGCGACAGGGCATTCAGGCTGTCGGACGACATCGCCATGATTTCGACACCGCCTTCGACGGCACGATTCGAGACCACGATCGCGTCGGGCCCCAACTCGAGCTTCACGCGCCGCAGGCACTCGCGCGCGGTGTCGGCGAAATAGCGCTTTACGGTCATGTCGTTACCTTCCGGTCTGATTCGGTGTGTTCATTTACTTTGCCCCGATGATCGCGGTGACCTTGATGGTCCGCGACTCGGGAATTTCGGCATTCGCCAGCACCTTGAGATTCGGCCAGGCGCGGCGCAGGAAACGCGACAGCAGCCAGCGCAGGTTGCCCGGCACCAGCAGCACCGGCGGCAGGCCGAGCGTCTCCTGGCGCTCCGAGGCCTGCGCCGTCTCGCGCAGCAGCGTGTCGGCAAGGCCCGGCTCGATGCCCGAGCCATCGGCACCGCCGCCCTGCAGGGCTTGCGAGAGAATGCGCTCGAGCCCCGGCTCGAGAGCCATGATCTGGAGCTCGGCGGTACCCGGGAAGAGCTGCTGGACGATGGCACGGCCGAGCGCCACGCGCACTTGCGCCGTCAGCTCGACCGGGTCCTGCGTACGCGGCGCATGCTCGGCGAGCGTCTCGATGATGCTGCGCATGTCGCGGATGTTGACGCCCTCGTCGAGGAGGTTCTGTAGCACGCGCTGCACCGTCGCCAGCGGCAACTGTTTGGGCACCAGATCCTCGATGAGCTTCGGCGCATCCTTGGCGATGTGATCGAGCAGCGCCTGCGTCTCCTGGCGACCGAGCAGTTCGGCCGCGTTGGAGAGGATCACGTGGTTGAGGTGGGTCGCGATCACCGTGCCGGCATCGACGACGGTATAGCCGAGCACGTGCGCCTGGTCGCGCAGCGCGGCGTCGATCCAGATCGCCGGCAGGCCGAAGGCGGGGTCCTTGGTCTGCGTGCCCGGCAGCGGGCCGCTGACGCGCCCGGGATTGATCGCCAGGTGCATGCCCGGATAGGCCTCTCCGGCACCGACTTCTACGCCCTTGAGGTTGATGCGGTAGGCATTCGGCTTGAGCTCGAGGTTGTCGCGGATGTGCACGGGTGCGGAGAGGAAGCCGATTTCCTGCGCGAACTTCTTGCGCAGGCCGCGGATGCGCTTCAGCAGTTCGCCGTCCTGGCCCTTGTCCACCAGCGGAATCAGGCGGTAGCCGACCTCGAGGCCAAGCACGTCGACCGGGGCGACGTCGGCCCAGCTCGCCTCCTGCGACTCGGTCGGCGCTTCGGCGGCCGGAGGCGGTGCGGCCTCACCCGCCGCCTCTTGCGACTGCTGGCGACCGATGGTCCACCAGCCGAAGCCGCCAATCAAGGCGCCGAGCGTCAGGAAGACGAGGTTCGGCATGCCGGGGATCATGCCGAGCACGCCGAGAATCCCCGCCGTCAGCATCATCACGATCGGATTGCCGAAGACCTGCCCGGTGAACTGCTGGCCGATATCCTTCTCGTCCGCGCCGACGCGGGTGACGACGAGGCCGGCGGCGGTCGAGATGATCAGCGCCGGCAACTGCGCGACGAGGCCGTCGCCGATGGTCAGCAGCGTGTACTGACGCGCCGCCTGGCTGGCATCCATGTCGTGCTGGGCAACGCCGATGATGAGGCCGCCGATGATGTTGATCAGCAGGATCAGGATGCCCGCGATGGCGTCGCCGCGCACGAACTTCGACGCGCCGTCCATCGAGCCGTAGAAGTCGGCTTCCGCGGCGATCGAGGCGCGGCGGCTGCGCGCCTCGTCTTCGCCGATGAGGCCGGCGTTCAGGTCGGCATCGATGGCCATCTGCTTGCCTGGCATCGCGTCGAGGGTGAAGCGCGCGCCGACTTCGGCGATGCGGCCCGCGCCCTTGGTGATGACGACGAAGTTGATGATCGTCAGGATGATGAAGACGACGATACCGACCGTGTAGTTGCCCCCGACCAGGAAGTGGCCGAAGGCCTCGATGACCTTGCCGGCGGCATCGGGACCGGTATGGCCCTCGAGCAGCACGATCCGCGTCGAGGCGACGTTCAGCGAGAGGCGCAACAGCGTCGTCACCAGCAGAACAGTCGGGAACACCGAGAAGTCGAGCGGTTTCAACGTGTACATCGCCACCAGCATCACCATGATCGAAAGCGCGATGTTGAAGGTGAAGAGGACGTCGAGGGCGAATGCCGGCAGCGGCAGCACCATCATCGACAGGATCATGATGATCAACGCCGGCGCCGCGAGCGCGCGCAGGTTCCCGCGATTGAACAAGACGTCGAACGCCAGCGCGTTGTTCACTCAAGGGCTCCCGGGTCCATGCCCGCGGGCACGTCGATCGCCGCCGGCAACACCGGCGGCAGCAGCTTGCCGCCGCTGGTGACGAATTCCTGCAGTTGGTAGACGTAGGCCATGACTTCCGCCACAGCCGTGTAGAGCGCTGACGGGATCTGGTCGCCGATATCGGCGTGCTTGTACAAGGCACGTGCCAACGGCGGCACCTCGACGATCGGGACCGAATTTTCCTCGGCCAGTTCGCGGATCTTCGCGGCGACGAGGTTCATGCCCTTGGCGACCACCGTCGGCGCGCCCATGTTGGCGCTGTCGTACTTGAGCGCGACCGAGAAGTGCGTCGGGTTGGTGACGACGACGTCCGCGTTCGGCACTTCGGCCATCATCCGGTTGCGAGCCATCTCGCGCTGCTGGCTGCGGATGCGCGCCTTCAGCTGCGGATCGCCTTCCATTTCCTTGTATTCCTGGCGCACCTCTTCCTTGGTCATGCGCAGCTTGGCGTAGTACTGCCAAAGCTGGAAGGGCACGTCGATCGCCGCGATGATGGCGAGGCCGCCGACGAGGCCGGCGGCGGCAAACAACAGCATGCGCGCGAAATTATTGAGCGCGGAGTCGAGCGGCTGCGAGATCAGCGCGAATAGCTGATCCTGCTCATGACGCACGATCCACCAGATGATGCCGCCGATAAGGAGCGCCTTGAGGATCGCCTTCACCAGCTCGCCGACGCTGTGCATGGAGAACATGCGCTTGAAGCCGGCGATCGGATCCATGCGACCGAAGTTGAGCGTCAGCGCCTTGGGCGAGAACACCATTCCGCCGAGCAGGAAGGGCGTCAGCAGCGCCGCTGCGATGGTCAGCAGGAAGATCGGCGCCGCGAGCGTGAGCGCGGCAACCGACAGGTCGTAGAAGACGTTGAGCATGGCGTTCGTGTCGAAGCCGGCGTCGCGCCCGAAGGACAGCCCGTGACGCATGATTGAGCTGGCGCGATTCGAGAACCAGGAATTCATCGTCCACAGGCCGGCGACCGCCGAGGCCATGACGAGAAAAGCCATCAGCTCCCGCGACTGCGGAACCTGACCTTCCTCGCGTGCCTGCTCGATCCGTCGACTTGACGGTGATTCTGTCTTTTCGAGATCGCTGTCGTTAGCCAAGGGCATGCCCCTCCATGCCGGCAATTATTGCCGGCGGGGGCAAGCGGGAAGATGAAAGAAGGGCCGGTATTCGGCCCTTATTCAGCAGCGCACGGACCCGCTGACGCGGGCCGTGTCGTCACGCGGCGAGCGCGTCGTGGACGATGAACGAGGAGCGCGGCACGCCGCGGCCATCGCCGAGGCCGACGAGCAGTTCCTTCATGTCGAGGATCAGCACGATCTGGCCGTTCGACAGCGTCGTGACGCCGGCAACACCCTTCGGCCGGAAGTCGTCGAGCGACTTGATCACCGCGTCCTCGCGGCCCATGAAACCGTCGATGGCGAGAATGAACGTATGCTCGGCCGTCTGCATCAGCACGCCGTACTCGGCGATCTGCTCCGGCGCCCATCCCAGCAGGTAATGGAGCGGATAGATAGGCATGACTTCGCCGCGCACGACCATGGTCGCGCGGCCGCCGACTTCCTGTACTTGGGCGATGTCGATCGGCAGGATCTCGCGCACCATCGAGAGCGGCACGGCAAACGGCTGCTGGCCAAGCTGCACCAGCAGCACGGGCAGGATCGCCAGCGTCAGCGGCAGCGAGATGACGAAAGACGAGCCCTTGCCCGGCGAGGACTTGATCTCGACGGATCCGTTCAGCTTCTGGATGTTCGTCTTCACCACGTCCATGCCGACGCCACGGCCGGAAACGTCAGAGGCGACATCCTTGGTCGAGAAGCCCGGCAGGAAAATCAGGTTGAAGCTCTGCCGCTCGTCCATCGTGTTGGCCTCTTCATCGGTGATGAGGCCTTTCTGGAGTGCCTTGGCGCGCAGCTTTTCCGCATTCATGCCGCGACCGTCGTCGGCGATGATCAGTACGATGTGGTCGCCTTCCTGGCGCGCCTCGAGGCGCACCGGCGCCTTCTCGGCCTTGCCGGCGGCACGGCGCTCTTCGATCGTCTCGACACCGTGGTCGACGGCGTTGCGGATCAGGTGGATGATCGGATCGGAGAGATCCTCGATCATCGTCTTGTCGATCTCGGTCTCCTCGCCGACCAGCACCAGCTCGACGTCCTTGCCGAGGCTGCGCGCGAGGTCGCGGGCGATGCGCGGGTACTTCTGGAACAGGCGCCCGATCGGCTGCATGCGCGTCTTCATGACGGCGTTCTGCAGGTCGGACACCAGCAGGTCGAGCTGGCTAACGGCCTGGTCGAGCGCGTGCAGCGTGTCGGTGTCGGAGCGGCCGTTTAGGATGTCGGAACGCAGCGAGGTGAGGCGGTTCTTGGTCAGGCCGATTTCGCCCGAGAGGTTCAGGACCTGGTCGAGGCGCGAGGTATCGACACGGATCGAGTTGTCGCGCGTCTTCTCGTCGGGACGCCGGCCGCCGGCCGGGCCTTGGTAGCCGGGCTTGTCGGTGGTGCGACGGCCGACCGCCTGCTTGATGACTTCCTCTGGCGGCTTGCCGGCGACGTCGGTGTGGTCGGGTATCGGTGCCGACGCCGCACCACCTGGGGCGGGCGCACCGGTGACGGCGTTGAACAGGTTGTCCCAGTTGGGCCCGCTGGCCGGAACCTGGGCAGCGGGTGCAGCGACCGCGGCCACTGGTGCCGGGGCGGCAGCGGCCGGAGCGGCCAGCGACTCGCCGGCGATCGCGGCCTTCAGGTTGGCGATGAGTGCCGGATCCGCGGCCGTCGGCTGCACGCCGCGCTCAAGGTAGCCGAACATGTCGCGCACCGTACCGGTGGCGGCGAGAATGCTGTCCATGACTTCCTTGGTCAGCACCAGCTCGCCGTTGCGCAGCTTGTCGAACAGGTTCTCGGTCAGGTGGCACAGCGTAACCAGCTCGGCGGCGTTGAGGAAACCGGCCCCGCCCTTGATGGTGTGAAAGCCGCGGAAGATGTCGTTCAGCAGCTTGCGGTCGTCGGGCGCACGCTCGAGGTCGATGAGCATGTTGTCGACGCCCGACAGCAGGTCGGTGGCCTCGACGAGGAAGTCCTGAAGCAGGTCTTCCATTCCTTGAAAATCGCTCATTTCGTGCTCCTTCCGGACATCCCCGCGACTGCGATTTCAGTGGAGGCTAATGTGAGCGCAGCGAACGTTACGCCGAAACTAAAGTCGCTCATAGCACTACCCCTTCCATAAGCCTACGTGTCGTCGTCATTTCCGCTTCCCTTCGCTTGCCGCTCAGAAACCCAGGCTTTCGAGCAGGTCGTCGACCTGCTCCTGGTTCGTGACGACGTCGGTGCGGCCTGCGGCATTGATCACGGGGCCGTTGATGAGGCCCTCGGGAGCCGCCGCCTTCTTGTCTTCGGGCATGACTTCGATCAAGACCGCAAGCAGTTGCGCCTCGAGACCCTGCACCATCTCGACGACCTTCTTGATGACCTGGCCGGTGAGGTCCTGAAAGTCCTGGGCCATCATGATCTCGGTCAGCTGGTCGCCCGTGGTCTTGATCTTTCCCGGCGCCTCATTGAAGAAGGCACGGGAGTCGGCAGCCAGTGCCTTGAACTCGTCGACCGAAAGCTGGTTTGCGAACATCTTGTCCCAACGCCCCGCCAGCGCCTGCGAGCGCGCCAGCAGTTCATCCTGCAACGGCTTGGCGATGTCGGTCGCGTTGAGGACGCGGCTCGCCGCCTGTTCGGTCATCTGGGCGATATAGGTCAGGCGTTCGCGCGCATCGGGAATCTTGCGCGCCGAATCCTCGAGCATGCGGTCGTAACCCAGTCCGCGCAGCGAATCGTGCAACTGGCGGGCCATGTGGCCGATGCGGTTGAATGCCGCCTCTTGTGCCGAAGCCGGCTCCTGGTCGGCGGCAACCGCGGGCGTGGCTGCCGGCGCGGCGACCTGCTCGGAAACTGAGTCGAAGAGCGCCTGAAGGTCGTCCGAATCGCCCGAAGCGTCGACTGCGGCGGGCGCTGGTGCCGGCGCGGCGGGCTTGCCGCCCGCGATGCTGTCGAACAGTTCCTGGAGATCCGCGGAGTCGCTGGATTCGTCGATGCTGATCGGTTTTGCCATGGTTATCCGTCGTCCCGCGGGCGCCTACAGGCCCATCTTCTCGAAAATCTTGGTCATCTTCTCGTTCAGCGTCGCCGCCGTGAACGGCTTGACGATGTAGCCCGAGGCCCCCGCCTGGGCAGCGGCGATGATGTTCTCCTTCTTCGCCTCCGCCGTGATCATCAGCACCGGAAGATGCTTGAGGTTGGCGTCCGCCCGGATGCTCTGCAGCAGCGTCAGGCCGTCCATGTTCGGCATGTTCCAGTCGGTAACGACGAAATCGATGCCGCCGCCGGACTTGAGCCGCTGTAGCGCAACCGCGCCGTCCTCGGCTTCCTCGACGTTGGTGAACCCCAGTTCCTTGAGCAGATTGCGCACGATGCGACGCATCGTCGAGAAATCGTCGACGACGAGAAACCTTATCTTGCCCGGATCTACAGCCATTCCTCTTCCTTGCTCCGGTTAATCGCGTTGTGCCTTCAGCAGCAGTGGCCGCAGCGTTTCGGCCAGGGCGTCGGCGTCAAACTTGGCGACGTAGGCGTCAACGCCCACGGCCTTGCCCATCGAGCGGTTGGCTTCCGACGACAGCGACGAATGCATGACGACCGGAATGCCGTGAAAGCGACCATCCGACTTGATGTTCTTGGTCAGCACGTAGCCATCCATCTCGGGCATCTCGGCATCGACGAGGATCAGGCTGACCTCGTCGCGCAGATCGGCGCCCGACTGCTGGGCGTGCGAGGCCATGCCCGACAGGCGCGTCCAGGCTTCCAGGCCGTTCTGCGCGTGCTTGTGCTTGACGCCGAGCTTGTCGAGCACCTCGGCGATCTTCTTGCGCGCGACCGAGGAGTCGTCGACGAAGAAGACGTTGATGTCCTCGCCCGCCTCCATGCGCTCGATCTGGCCGATGACGGCCTCGCCGAAGGTGTTGGCCATGATCTGCTCGACGTCGACGATCGACACCAGCTTGCCGTCGGGCAACTCGGTGATCGCAGTGATGTAGGCGTGGGAGCCGCTGGTCACCGATTCCGGCGCACGCACCTTGTCCCAGTCGACACGGATGATGCGGTCCACGCCATGGACCAGGAAGCCGAGCGTGCGCTTGCTGTACTCGGTGACCATCATCGAGCCGCCGCGCTCGGAAGGCGCATCGGCCAGGTTCATGACCTTCGACAGCGAAACGCAGGGAATCACGTTGCCGCGCAGGCTGATCAGCCCCTCGACGCCCGAGGGCATGTGCGGCGCCTTGGTGATCGACGGCGTCTTGCTGACCTCGCGCACCTTGAAAACGTTGATGCCGAACGTCTCGTGGGTGCCGAGCGAGAACAGCAGGATCTCCATGCGGTTCGAGCCGGCCAGCTTAGTGCGGGCGTCGACATGTTCCAGCAGCGACGCAGCCGGTGCCGGGCTGCCTGAGAATTGGGGGGCGTTCATGGCGCGCGTTCCTCGACGGTCAGTTGGCCTCATCGGCCAACTGCGACTGGCCGGGCTTCAGGATCAGGCGGGTCAGGGTTTCGGCCAGTCGCTGCGGCTCGAACTTCGGCACGTAGTCATCGACGCCGACCGATTTGCCGAGCTGCATGTTCGACATCGACGACAGCGACGAATGCATGATGATCGGGATGCCGGCGAAGCGCGGATCGGACTTGATGTTCTTGGTCAGGATGTAGCCGTCCATCTCCGGCATCTCGACGTCGGTCAGCACCAGCTGGACGATGTCGGACGCCTTGCGCCCGGCGGATTCGGCATAGGTCGCGATCTTCTGCATCTCGTCCCAGGCCGCGCGGCCATTGACGGTCGAGATGCCCTTGATGCCGAGCACGTTCAGCGTGCGCTCGACCTGGCTGCGTGCAACCGACGAATCGTCGGCATAGAGCACGGTCAGGTCCTGACGATCGAGCGGCGCGATGGCGGTGAACTTGTACTCGTCGTCCTGCTTTGCGGTCTCGGCAAGCACGCGCTCGACGTCGAGCATCATCACCAGGCGGTTGTCGTTCAACTCGGTGACGGCGGTGACCAGACCGCCGAGATTGGCGGTCAGCATTTCGGGGGGCACGCGCATCTGCGCCCAGTCCAGGCGCAGGATGGTATCGACGGCCTCGACCAGGAAGCCTTGCGTATGGCCGTTGTACTCGGTGACGATCATGATGTCGCGCGGCGACTCGGGCTGCATCCCGACGTACTCGGCCAGGTCGACCACCGGCACCAGGATGCCGCGCAGCGACACCATGCCCTTGACCGAGGACGGCATGTCCGGGGCGGCGGTGATCGGCGGCGTGCGCATGACCTCGCGCACCTTGAAGACGTTGATGCCGAAAGTTTCGCGCCGGCCGGTTCGGCCGTCCACGCCAAGCGAAAACAGCAGGATTTCCAGCTTGTTCGTTCCCGCCAGACGGGTACGCGCATCAATGTTTTTGAACAACTCGGACATATCCGAACCTTTCGCCGACTTCTTCGTTACGAAAATGTTACGCGATTTGGGCGACCCGGCCGACCGGTCGCCGAAAGGGCCCCGGTCGAGGGCCCCTATTCCGTCCGGTAGCCGATACGGAAGCCGCCCCAATGGCGGCCCTTGACGTAGATCGGCACCGAGATGTCGTGCATGATCTCGCCGGTATCGCGGCGGTAGGTCTGCAGCAGGAATGGCAGTTCGTGCGAACCGCAACGCTTGCCGACCGGATCGGCAAAGACCCGCTTGGTCCGGTTGCCGACGAAGTCCTTCTTTTCATCGCCGGTCAGCGGCTGGCAGAAGCGGTTGTTGTGGGTCGGCACGTAGCCGCCGCTGTCGCAGCCGATCGCATAGGCGATTTCGGGATTGCGCTCGACGAGCGGTTCCTGGATCGGCGGCAGCACCTTGTCGCAGAAGCCGTCGAAGCGCGTGTGGAACTTCTGCGGCTTGGTATTGGCGATGGCGACGTAGTTGCGGTCGAACAGGTCGTCGAGGGATATCGTGCCGCGGTCGACGGCCGTCTCGAAGGCGGCCGCGATCTGGCGCGCCGTATCCTGCGCGAGCTTCGGCATGGATTCGTGTACCTTGCGCGCCACGTCGCCGGCCGCGCCGAGTTTGAAGACGGCGCCGATCTCCTCGAGGTTGATGGCCAGGTAGTCGAGCTGCGTCGCTTCGGCCAGCGTGCCGCGCGCGCCTTCGCTATTGCGTTCGGCGGAGCCCATGATGCTGGTCACGTGCTCGGCGATCGCTTGCGTCTTCTGGTTCTGCTCGGCCATGGCGCGGGCGATGACGTCGACCTTCTCCATGGTTTCCTGCGCACCCTGATTGATCTCTGCCAGCGCGCCGGCCGCCTGGCGCGCCAGATCGGCACCCGTGCGCGCCTGCTCGGAGCCCTCCTGGATGGTCGAGATCGCACTCTTGGTCTCGCCCTGGATCGCCGTGATCATCGTACCGATCTCGGCCGTAGCTGCCGTCGTGCGTTCGGCCAGCTTGCGCACTTCGTCGGCGACCACGGCGAAGCCGCGGCCCTGCTCTCCCGCACGTGCCGCCTCGATGGCGGCGTTGAGCGCCAGCAGGTTGGTCTGGTCGGCGATGTCGTGGATGGTCTTGACGATGCCGGAGATGGCCTGCGAGCGCTCGCCTAGCGCTTCGATCACGACCGCCGATTGTTCGACCGAACGCGCGATGCGCTCAATCTCGGCCGAGGCCTCGCCGACGATCTGCGCCCCCCGGGATGACTGCTCGCGCGCCGCCTGGGCGATGCCCGCCGTCTCGCTGGCGTTCCGCGCGACCTCGCCGACGCCCGCGGAAAGTTCGGCCACCGCCTCCGCCGCCGCCTCGGCCGCGGCGTTCTGGCTTTCGGAACTCTCGACCGTCGTCTTCGCCTCCGAGATCAGTTTCTCGGCCGCCTCCGCCACCTGCTGTGAATTGAAGACGATGCGGGTCGAGATTCCCTGAAAGCTCGCAATCAGCTCGTTGTAGGCGGTCGCCGCCGCGGCCACCGGGCTGCCGGCCGGCACCGTCGCCCGCCGCGACAGGTCCCCGTCGTTGCGCGTCGAGGCGATCGTCGTCCGCAAGTGCTCGAGCGGCGCCGACAGATGGCGTCCCATGACGATCGGCGGGACGATGGCGACCAGAAGTCCCGAGGTGAGGTACAGCGCCCAGGCGATCGGCCCCGGCGTTGCCCCCGACAGATAGACGCCGGCGATGCCGACCCCGGCAAGAATCAAACCAGCAACGAAATGAACGACACGCGCATGAACCATGGCAGTTCCACCCCCCACTCCCCCTCCAGCCACCCGCTGCTATATCGTTGGTAGTATTGGCCCATCGGCAGGAATTCTGGGATTCCTTGACCGGCGGCCGCAGCGGGACCCTTGTTGCGACAGGAACTCTAAGTGTTTCCCGGAGCAAAGACAAGGGCGGCATGGGAGCCCGCGACTAGATTTCAGCCGGTCCCCGGGGAGTAAGCGCAAGCATGGCGGTGGCGGTGTTACCGACCTCGTTGAACTGGAAACCGGTGGCAAGCTTCCGCACCAGGGCGAGTCCGCGGCCGAACGGTTCGCTGCTCGACGCCGCTACCTTGGTCATCGCTCGGACATGGTCGAAGCCGGGGCCCGAGTCGCGGCAGACGATGCGCAGCCAACTGCGGTCGGCGAGGGTGAACTGCTCGACTTCCAGTTCGATCTCGCCGTCCGTAAGCTCATCGAGCTTCTTCCTGCGATCCTCGAGGTAGCGCTCCATGCCGGAGGGGTCGAGCTTGAGCCGCGAGTCAAGGCGCAGCAGCCCGTGGTCGAGCGCATTGTTGAAGAGTTCGGAAAGGATCACGAAAAGCTGACCGGATTGTTCCTGGGTGCCGTCGAATTGCCGGATGACGCCCAGCAGCAACGGGACGGCGTCGACCTTGCGCAGTTCGCCGCCGTCGAGCCGCAAGGTAAAGCGCCAGGTGCCGGCATGCGCAGTCTCGCCCGCGGCGGGCGCCGGGAGTGCCCCCGCCTCGGCGTCTTCGCAACGGCAGTCCACGGCCAGCACGGCGACGTCGTCGTGCGGCGCTCCGCCGAGCGTATGCAAATGCAGTGCGTCGATCAGGGCGCGCAGCCGCTCCGCAGGGGCGGCGGCCAGCGCAGCCGCGAGGCGTCCGAAGCCGAACATTTCGCCGGCGGCGTTCTCGGCCTCGACCAGGCCGTCCGAGTAAAGCATCAGTTGGCGACCGTCGCACGAGAAGGCATGCGCCTCCGCAACGGCGTCCAGTTCGTCGTCGTCGAGCACGCCGAGCGGCAGGTGGCGCAAGGAGAACACATGCTCGACGCTGCCGTCCGGCGCCGTCATGAAGGGCTGCGGATTGCCGCCGTTCCAGACGCGCACGTAGCCTTCGCGGAAGTCGATCGAAGCCATGGTGACCGCCACGAAGCGGTTCTCGGGCAGGAAGTCGCGCGCCTTGGCGTTCATCTCGCGCACGATGGCATCGATGCCGAAGCCCTTCTCCGTCATGCGGTAGAACGGACCGATGATGGGCAGCACGTTGATGGACGCGGCCAGCCCGTAGCCGCTGCCATCCGCCAGGAGCACGTGCAGAACGTTGCCCGGGGTGCGCGCCGCCGCCAGAAGGTCGCCGCTGTAAAAGGCCGCGGGCGCGATCCAGTGCCGCACCGCCGGGTCATCCAGCTTGTCGCGGCTGGTCATCCGCCGTAGCAGATGCGCGGCGATGCGCTTTTCCTCCTCCTCCTCGGCGTAATGGCGCTCGAGCTCTGCCGCATGCGCCTCGGCCTGGCGCTGCATCGCCTGCAGGCGCTCGACGACTCGGAGCCGGGCACCGATCACCTCGGCCGATGCCGGCTTGACGATGTAGCCGTCGGCGCCCGTCGCCAGCGCCTTGACCTCGAGCCCCTCGTCGCGATGGCCGGTGAGGAAGATCACGGGCTGCCAGCGGGGCGCCGCCAGGCGCTGGACCGCACGCGTGAGTTCGAAGCCGTCCATGCCCGGCATGCGAATGTCGGTGACGACGAGGTCCGGATGTTCGAGCGGCAGCAGGCGCATGGCTTCCTCGCCGTTCCCGGCGCAGACCACCGCGTGGCCAAGCCGCTCGAGTTCGATGCGCGCCAGCGCCTGGTCGTCGGGATTGTCCTCGACGAGAAGTATCTTCATCGCCGCAGGCGCGACTCAGGCAATGTTGAACAGCTTGCTGAAGTTGGCGATTTCGATGACCTGCCTGACTGCGCCGCGACAGTTGGCCAGGGAGACGCTGCGGCCGGCGCTGCGCGCCTTGTCGCGCAGCATGAGCAGCATGCCGAGTGCCGAGCTGTCGAGGTAGTCGACGGCGCCGAGATCGACCTGAACGTCGCCCTTCGTGCCCTCGGCCATGGCGGCGTCGACGGCATCGCGGAATTCGCGGTGAGAGTTGAAGTCGAACCGCCCCGAAAGGCGGATGACGGTGGTGTTCTCTGCGATGCTGACGTTGGCTTCCATGACTGTTTCCCTCGTATCCTTGCCGCCAAAAAATGTACCTAGCTCTGTCTTTCCCACTGGCGCAGCCGGGCGAGGATGCGCGCGGCGACCTCGCCGAGCGGCGCCACCTCGTTCACGCCACCGATGGCCGCCGCCTCGCGTGGCATGCCGTAGACGACGCAGCTTTCCTCGTCCTGGCCAATGTTCCAGGCGCCGGCCTTGCGCATTTCGAGCATGCCTTGGGCGCCGTCCTTGCCCATGCCCGTAAGTATGACGCCAATCGCCCGCGCCTTCGCTTGTTCGGCCACCGCGCGGAACAGCACGTCGACCGACGGGCGGTGCCGATTGACCGGCGGGGACTGCGACAGCTCGGTGACGAAGTGCCCGCCGATTCGCTTCACCAGCAGGTGCGAATGTCCCGGCGCCAGATAGGCGTGGCCCGGCATGATGCGCTCGCCGCCCTGCGACTCCACCACCGTCAGCCGGCTCAACGAATCGAGGCGGCGCGCGAAGGAGCCGGTGAAGGATTCCGGCATGTGCTGGGCCATGACGACGCCCGGAATGTCGGGAGGCAGCTCGCTCAGCACCTCGCGAATCGCCTCGGTGCCTCCGGTCGAGGCACCGATGGCGATGATGCCGTCCTGCAGCATGCGCGACGAAAATCCGGAACCGGCCGGCGGAGCCCGGGGCGTTTCGCCGAGCCGTCGCTTGAGATGGGCATTCCGTGCGGCGCGGATCTTGTCGCAGATCTCGTCGGCATAAAGCTGCAGCGCGGTGACGCTTTCGGCGTGCGGCTTGGCCACGAAGTCGACGGCGCCGATCTCGAGCGCCTGCAGCGTCACTTCGGAACCGCGCTCGGTCAGGGACGAGATCATGACGACCGGCATCGGCCGCAGGCGCATCAGCCGGTCGAGGAACTCGAGACCGTCCATGCGCGGCATTTCGACGTCCAGCGTCAGCACGTCCGGATTCAACGTCTTGATCATCTCGCGCGCTTCGAGCGGGTTCGGCGCCGCACCGACGACCTCGAGGTCCGGGGCGCCGTTGATGATCTCGGTCAACAACGCGCGCATCAGCGCGGAGTCGTCGACGATGAGTACTTTGATAGCCACAAACGGGTCCGTCAGTTGAACAGTTCGATCTCGCCGGCAACCGGCGCCTCGCTCAGGCGGTCGGCATACTCCCGCTCCCGCCTCATCACGGTGTCATTGTGCATGCGGACCAGTTTTTTGACCAGCACGCGACCGCTGTTCGGGAAGTAATAGACCTTGCGCGGATGCACGTCGAGCAGGTCCTTGGCGGCCACCGGTATGCCCTCGGTGGCAAGGAAGTCCAGTACGAAGGAAGCGTTGTTCTCGCCGACCTGCGACGTCGACAGGCTCGACAGCACGCGGCCGCCGCCGAACACCTTGGCTTCCAGGGCGCTCTTGCGCGCACCGAGCTTCATCAGGTGATTGATCAGCACTTCCATCGCGTAAGTGCCGTAGCGCGCCGACGCGGACAGGAAGTCGCCGCTGCCGCCATCGGCCAGCATGAAATGGTTCATGCCCCCGATGCCTGTCTCGCGATCGCGCACGCAGGCCGAAACGCAGGAACCGAGCACCGTCACCAAAAGCATCTCCCTCCCCGTGACGTAGTACTCGCCGGGCAGCACCTTGACCGCCTCGACCTCGAACTGGCGGTCGAAATAGCGGTTGCCGGCGAGGTGCTCGACGAAACCGAGCTCGGCATGGCTCACGGATGGTGTCTCATGTCGCGCGGCGGGCCCTTGCGGTCGGCGCGCTCGTACACCGTGCGGCCGAGCGAACGCATGACGTCCGCCGCGTGCAGGAAGCTTTCCGAATGGCCGGCGAAGAACAGTCCGTCCTCACGCAGCAGCGGCGCGAATTTCTTCAGTAGCCGGTGTTGCGTGTCCTTGTCGAAGTAGATCATCACGTTGCGGCAGAAGATGACGTCGAACGGCGCCGGCACCTCCCAGCGCGCATCGAGCAAATTGACGCGCGAGAAGGTGATCAGCTTCTGCAACTCCGGGCGCACGCGCACCTGGCCCGCCTGCGCGCCCGTGCCCTTGAGGAAGAAGCTGCGCAGGCGCTCGGGTTCGAGCCGTTCGACGCGCGCGAGCGGATAGACGCCGCGCTGGCCGGTCGCCAGCACGTTGGTGTCGATGTCGCTGGCGAAGATCGATACCGGCGGCGTCAGCGTGCCGAAGGTCTCGCAGGCGGTGATGGCCAGGGAGTATGGTTCCTCCCCGGTCGAGGCGGCCGAACACCAGATGCGGATCTGCCGCTGGCCGAGCGATTCGAGGTAGCGCGTCAGGATGCCGAAATGGTGGGCCTCGCGAAAGAACGAGGTCAGGTTGGTGGTCAGCGAGTTGACGAAGGTTTCCCACTCGGCGGCGTCGCCGCGGTCGAGATGGTCGAGATACTCCCGGAAACTCGACATCCCCAGCATCCGCAGCCGGCGCGCGAGCCGCGAATACACCATGTCGCGCTTGATCGGCGCCAGTGAGATGCCTGCGTGGTCGTAGATCAGCTTGCGGATACGGTCGAAGTCCTCCGCCGCGAACTCGAATTCTCGCGGCGTCGGTGATGCGACGGTGACGCCGGGGCGAGAGTCGGCCCGGGTCATGGCCGGTCGCTCTGCACCGGGACCCGCACCGCAGAGCCGCGCGTCAGAACTCTTCCCATTCCTCGGCGTCGTCGGCGAGATGGGGCGGCGGAATCCGCTTCTGCTTCACGGCCTGCGGGCGCGGCCGGTCCGGGTTCGCCAGTCGCGGCGTCTCCCGCACCGCCGGTGCTTCCTGCTCCGCCAGCTTGAAGCTGCCCACCGCCTCCACCAGACCCCGTGCCTGCTCTTCCAGGCTCTCCGCAGCCGCCGCCGCTTCTTCCACCAGCGCGGCGTTCTGCTGCGTCACTTCGTCCATCTGGCTCACCGCCTGCGTCACCTGCTCGATGCCCGACGACTGCTCCCGGCTCGCGCTGCTGATGTCGGTCACCAACGCGGCCACCCGCTGGAACGAGGTCACGACTTCGTCCATCGTCGTCCCGGCCTGCTGCACCAGCCGCGCGCCGCCTTCGACCTTGTCCACCGATTCGGCGATCAGCCCCTTGATCTCCTTCGCCGCCGTCGCGCTCCGCTGCGCAAGGTTGCGCACTTCCGTCGCCACCACGGCGAAGCCGCGCCCCTGTTCGCCGGCTCGCGCCGCCTCAACCGCCGCGTTCAGCGCCAGGATGTTGGTCTGGAAGGCGATCGAGTCGATCACGCCGATGATGTCGGCGATCTTGCGCGAGCTTTCCTGGATGTCGCCCATCGTCGACACCACCCGCTTCACCATCTCGCCGCCGCGCGTGGCGATCTCGTTCGAGCTGTGCGCCAGTTCGTTCGCCTGGCGGGCGTTGTCGGCGTTCTGCTTCACCGTCGCATTCAGCTCTTCCATCGAGCTCGACGTCTCTTCCAGGCTCGACGCCTGTTCTTCCGTCCGGCTCGACAGGTCCTGGTTCCCCGCCGCGATCTCCTTCGACGCCACGTTGATCGCGTCCGACGTCTCCTTGATCCGGCTCACCACCTCCCGCAACCTCTCCACCGTCGTGTTCGTGTCGTCCTTCAATTGGCCGAA
>Ga0075012_10000281_pt1 | contig 54910 bp, 61 predicted proteins | sample All_14_2_FD_71474 | JGI IMG/M metagenome (GOLD analysis project Ga0075012, IMG submission 71474) | Freshwater microbial communities in response to fracking from Pennsylvania, USA - Allegheny Zone_MetaG_DW_15 | ecosystem: Environmental > Aquatic > Deep subsurface > Groundwater > Drilled... | reverse complement strand
GATCCGGGGGGTGCTGGCCCGGACGCGCGCGCAGTGTATTTAGGCCACGCGACGAAAGTGAATCCGACGAAGGTGGTAGGGTCTATCACTTTGTTGGGAGGTATTCGCGCCGGGACCACGGCCCCGGGCGGGTCAGGCTCGATCGAACAAATATTTTTCAGGGAACCAACGACACAAGCGCACCCTGAGGCGGCGATCGGCGATGCCCCATGACCGGATCAGCGGGCGAGCCGGATGCCCGCGAACTGCCACGTGGAGGCGGCGGGAAAGAAGTTGCGATAGCTGGCGCGGACGTGCCCGGCCGGCGTCGCGCACGAGCCGCCGCGCAGCACGTACTGGTTGACCATGAACTTGCCGTTGTACTCGCCGACGGCGCCGGGGGCGGCGCGGAAGCCCGGATAGGGTGCATACGCCGAGCTGGTCCATTCCCATGCGTCGCCGTAGAACTGTGCGTTGTCCGGCCCCGCGGCGTCGGGGTGGAAGCGACGGCTGTCGGCGAAATTGCCGGCCGCCGGCAGCGGAGCCGCGGCGACTTCCCACTCGGCTTCGGTCGGCAGGCGCGCGGCCGACCAGCGGGCGTAGGCGTCGGCCTCGTAGTAGCTGACATGCACCACGGGCAGCGCCGGATCGAGCGGGCGCATGCCGCCGAGCGTGAATTCCTGCCAGCCGTCTTCGTCGCGGCGCCAGTAGGCGGGATGCCGACGATTGCCGGCCTGCAGCCAGTCCCAGCCGTCGGCGAGCCAGATCTGAGGCGTCGCATAGCCGCCGTCGGCGACGAAGTCGAGGTATTCGCCGTTGGTGACGAGGCGCAAGGCGAGCGCGTGCGCTTCGAGGCGCACGGCGTGGCGCGGCTGCTCGTTGTCGAAGCGGAAGCCGCCGTCGCCGGCACCGACGTCGTACAGGCCGGCCTCACGTTCGCGCCATGCCAGCGCCGGCGTGCCGAGGCGCCCCGGCGACGCCGCCGCCTCGGCATACGCCGGCGCCAGCGGATTCAGCGAGAACAGGTGCTTGATGTCCGTGAGCAGCAGTTCCTGGTGCTGCTGCTCGTGGTGCAGGCCGAGGTCGAGCAGCGCGGGCGGCGGCCCCGAAGCCAGCAGTTGCGCCATGCGACGGTCGACGTCCTCGCGCCACGCCAGGACCGCATCGAGCGTCGGGCGCGTCAGCATGCCGCGTTGCGGGCGCGGATGCCGCGCGCCGACGCCGTGGTAGTACGAGTTGAAGAGCACGCGGTAGCCGGGGTCGAACGGCCGGAAGCCCGGCTCGGCGCGTTCGAGGACGAAGGTCTCGAAGAACCAGGTGGTATGGCCGAGGTGCCACTTGGCGGGGCTGGCCTCCGTCATCGATTGCACGCAGCAGTCTTCCGCCGACAACGGCGCCGCCAGCGCCGTGGTTTCGCCGCGCACCTTGTGGTACGCGGCGAGCGCGCCGCCCGGCGTGCCGGCCTCAATGCGCGCTTCTGGCATCAGCCTCCGCCGGGGCTTCGCGGGTGCTCGTCTTCACGGCTGCGCCAGGCAGACGGCGAACCAGCGATCCGCATCGGTCCAGTGGCGCACCGAGCCGAAGCCGGCACGGCCGAGGAGGGCGCGGAAGTCGTCGAGCCGGTACTTGTAGCTGTTTTCGGTGTGGATGCCCTCGCCGACGAGGAAACGGCGCGCGCCGCCGGGCCAGGCGACGTCGATCGGCGCCTCGGCGAGCAGGTGCATCTCCATGCGGCTGCGCGCGCAGTTGTAGAACGCGTGGTGACGCCAGGCGCGCGCGTCGAAGTCGCTGCCGAGGAGCGCGTTCACGTGGTTGAGTACATTGCGGTTGAAGGCGGCGGTGATGCCGAGCACGTCGTTGTATGCGGCCTCGAGCGTCGCCAGTTCCTTGACGAGGTCGATGCCGATCAGCAGCCCGTCGCCGTCGCGGCAGTGGCGGCGCAGCCTTTTCAGTAGCGCCTCCGCGGCATCGGGATCGAAGTTGCCGATCGACGAGCCGGGGAAGAAGAACAGTCGCCGGGGCTGCGGCAGATCGGCGGCGTCGAAGTCGGCCGTGAGGTCGGCGTCGAGGCAGCGCGTGCGCAGGTCGGGGAAATCGAGGCGCAGCGCCGACAGCGCGCGGTCGACGAATTCGGTCGAGATGTCGACGGCGACATACTCGACCGGGCGCAGCACCGGCAGCAGCAGCCGGCTCTTCGCGCAATTGCCGGCGCCGAGGTCGATGAGCGCCCGGGCGCCGACCGCCTCCGCGACGGCCGGCGCATGGCGGCCGAGCAGGGCGCACTCGACGCGCGTCAGGTAGTACTCGGGAAGCTGGGTGATGAGTTCGAACAGCCGCGAACCGAGGCTGTCGTAGAGATACCTGGAAGGAATGCGCGCCGACGGCGCCAGCAGGCCGACGGCGAGTTCGGCCGTCGGACCCTCGGGCGCAGTCGGGGACGGCGCCGGAGCGAGGCGCGGGGCGAGGGAAGCGGCGGCGGCCATCACGGGGCGCTTCAGTTGCCGTTGGGGGGCGTGGAGCTGGTCGTGAGCCCGTTGCGAATGGCGTACTTCGTCAGTTCGGCGATGTTGTGCAGGTTCAGCTTGCGCATGATGTTGCGCCGGTGCACCTCGACGGTCGACGAAGCCAGATGCAGGCGCTCGGCGATCTTCACGGAAGTGTTGCCGTCGGCGACGAGTTGCAGCACCTGGCGCTCGCGCGAGCCGAGGCGCGGCGTCGCCATCGGGCCGTCGTCGTTGTCGAGCAGCGCGCCGGTTACGGTGGCGGCGACCTCGGGACACAGGTACTTGCGGTTGGCGCGCACCGCGCGGATGGCGCGCAACAGTTCCTCGCCGCTCTCGCCCTTGCTGACGTAGCCGGCGGCGCCCGCCTTGAGCATGTCGAGCACGAAGTCGCGATCGGTCATCGCCGACAGCCCGATCACCCGGATGCCGGGATTGAGCGACAACAGGCGGCGCGTGGCCTCGATGCCGTTCATGCGCGGCATGGCGATGTCGATGCAGGCGACGTCGGCCGGGCGTTCGGCGGCGACGCGCAGCAGCTCGAGGCCGTCGCTCGCTTCGCCGGCGATGACCATCGCGGGATCCCGCTCGAGCATCAGGCGCAGTGCGTGGCGAAACATCTGGTGGTCGTCGGCCAGGAGAATGCGTGTCTTCATGGCGATTGCTCGTGCAGTTCGGACGGAACGCAGTATCGCGGTGCACAACGCGCAAGTATGTTCGGCACCGAACATACGGGCGAAGCTTCTCCCGCCTGTCGTGTACGAGAACGTACTGACCGACTACCGTCTTCCCATTAGCCTGACTGCGCAAACCCCATCGGCGCGGCCTGGCGTGCGCCCCTGGCCTCGCGGTTCATTGAGAACCCCACGACGCGAAAGGAAGAAAAAATGCTCTACACGCTGGCAATTGTGCTCATCGTCCTGTGGCTGCTCGGGCTGGTCACCTCGTACACGCTGGGTGGATTCATCCACATCCTCCTGATCATCGCGATCGTCGCCGTCCTGTTCCGCATCATCAGCGGCCGCGGCCCGCTCTGAGGCACCGACATGCACGGCAAACCCTATCTCACCGACGTGCCGACGCTGCGGCAGCAGGCGCGCCGCGACCTCGACGCCGGCGCCGTGACGACCGGATATCACGCCAACCGCGAGGAGGTCTTGAAGCTGCTCAACGAGGCGCTCGCCACGGAACTCGTCTGCATGCTGCGCTATCGGCGCCATCACTTCATGGCACGCGGCATCGAGGCCAAGGGCATCGCCGAGGAGTTCCTGGTACACGCGCAACAGGAGCTCGACCACGCCGACCGCATCGCGGCGCGCATCGTGCAGCTCGGCGGCGAGCCCGACTTCGCGCCCGACAGCCTCCTGGTGCGCAGCCATGCGGAATACGTGCCTGCCGGGTCGCTCGTTGACATGATCCGCGAAGACCTCGTGGCCGAACGCATCGCCATCGACAGCTATCGGGAGATGGCGCAGTACGTCGGCGAGCAGGACCCGACGACGCGACGCATGCTCGAGGAAATCCTCGCTGTCGAGGAGGAACACGCCGACGAGCTTTCCGACTTCCTCGCCGGCCTGCCGCAAGCGACGCAATCCGCCGTCGTCGCCGAAGAGGAATTCAGCATATGAACGCGCCGGCATTCCTCCAGGCGCCGGCACCGCTGACCGAGGAAGAGCTGGCCGTCGTCGATGCCTGGTGGCGGGCGTCCAACTACCTCGCCGTCGGCATGATCTACCTGCAGGACAACCCGCTGCTGCGCGAGCCGCTGAAGGCCGAGCACATAAAGGCGCGGCTGCTCGGCCACTGGGGGTCCGACCCGGGCATGACGCTGCTCTACGTGCACCTGAACCGGCTGATCCGCAAGCACGACCTCGACGTGGTCTTCCTCGCCGGGCCCGGCCACGGCGCGCCGGCGGTGCTGGCACCGGCGTGGCTCGAGGGGACCTACTCGGAGGTCTATCCGGACATGGCCGAGGACGAGGAGGGCATGCGCAAGTTCTTCCGCCAGTTCTCGTTCCCCGGCGGCATCGGCAGCCACGCGACGCCGGAGACGCCGGGCTCGCTGCACGAAGGCGGCGAACTCGGCTACGTGCTCTCGCACGCGCACGGCGCGGTGTTCGACAACCCGGACCTGATCGCCGTCGCGGTGATCGGCGACGGCGAGGCCGAGACCGGGCCGCTGGCCACCTCCTGGCACTCGAACAAGTTCCTCAACCCGGCGCACGACGGCGCAGTGCTGCCGGTGCTGCACCTGAACGGCTACAAGATCGCCAACCCGACGCTGCTGGCGCGCATCAGCCGCGACGAGATCGACGCGCTGTTCCGCGGCTACGGCTGGACGCCGTACTTCGTCGAAGGCAACGATCCGGCCGACGTCCATCGCAAGATGGCCATGACGCTCGAGACCTGCATGGCCGAGATCAGCGGCATCCAGCGCAAGGCGCGCGGCGGGCAGGGCGGCGTTTCGCGGCCGCGCTGGCCCATGATCGTGCTGCGCACGCCCAAGGGCTGGACCGGCCCGGCCGAGGTCAACGGCCACAAGGTCGACGGTTCGTGGCGTTCGCACCAGGTGCCGATGGCGGACGTCGCCACGAACCCCGCACACCTGACGAAGCTCGAGGCGTGGCTGAAGAGCTACCGTCCGGAGGAACTGTTCGACGACAGCGGACGCTTCCGCGCCGAACTGCGCGAGCACGCGCCCAAGGGCACGCGGCGCATGAGCGCGAACCCGGTGGCTAACGGCGGCCTGCTGCGGCGCGCGTTGCGCATGCCCGACTTCCGCACCTGCGGCGTCGACATCAAGCAGCCGGGAAAGACGCGCACCGACAACACGCGCCCGCTCGGCGCGCTGCTGCGCGAGGTGATGCGGCTGAATCCGCACAACTTCCGCCTCTTCGGTCCTGACGAGACGGCCTCGAACCGCCTCGACGCCGTCTACGAGGTAAGCAAGAAGACCTGGCTCGCCGACACGCTGCCCGAGGACGCCGACGGCGGCCACCTCGCCGCCGACGGCCGCGTGATGGAAATGCTCTCCGAGCACACGCTCGAAGGCTGGCTCGAAGGCTACCTGCTGACGGGACGCCACGGCTTCTTCGCCACCTACGAGGCCTTCGCGCACATCATCACCTCGATGGTGAACCAGCACGCCAAGTGGCTCGACATCTGCAAGCGCGAAGTGCATTGGCGCGCGCCGCTGTCGTCGCTGAACCTGCTGCTGTCCTCCACCGTCTGGCGCCAGGACAACAACGGCTTCAGCCATCAGGACCCGGGCTTCCTCGACGTGCTGACCAACAAGAGCAGCGCCGTCACGCGCATCTACCTGCCGCCGGACGCCAACTCGCTGCTCGTCGTGGCCGACCACTGCCTGCGCAGCCTGAACTGCGTGAACGTCATCGTCGCGGACAAGCAGAACCACCTGCAGTACCTGTCGATGGAGGAAGCGATCAAGCACTGCGCCAAGGGCATCGGAATCTGGCCGTGGGCCAGCAGCGAAGAAGTCGATGGCGAGACCGGCGAGCCGGACGTGGTCATCGCGGCCTGTGGCGACGTGCCGACGCTCGAGGCGCTGGCGGCGACGCAGATCCTGCGCCGCGAGGTGCCGAACCTGCGCATGCGCTTCATCAACGTCGTCGACCTGTTCAAGCTCCCGCCGGACGGCGAACATCCGCATGGCCTGACGAACGAGGACTTCGATTCGCTGTTCACGCCGGACAGGCCGGTGATCTTCAACTTCCACGGCTACCCGTGGCTGATCCACAAGCTCACCTACCGCCGCAGCAACCAGCACCGCATCCACGTGCGCGGCTACAAGGAGCAGGGCAGCATCAACACCCCGCTCGAACTGGCGATGATCAACCAGATCGACCGCTTCAACGTCGTCATCGACGTCATCGACCGCGTGCCGCGGCTGAAGTCGGCGGCCGCGCACCTCAAGGAACGCATGAAGAACGAGATCATCGAGCACATGCATCACGCGCATGCGCACGGGCTGGATCGGGAGGAGATTCGAGGCTGGACTTGGCAAGGCTGAGTTACGGAGTGCGGTCCCGGGTCCGGCAATGCGGTGGATGCGAATTCGGTCCCGGCCTGACGCGGGTGGGCTCGGGCCGGCGGGGGGCTCTACTGCGCTTCGTGTCACCCGTCGCCGGCCTTCGAAACCGGGGACCGAAACCGGGGACAGACCACGATTTCTGGTCCGGGGAATGTCGTTGATCTGATTGCCATGCGGTGAATGTGAATTCGGTCCCGGCCTGACGTGGGTGGGCTCGGGCCGCCGGGGGGTGCTGCTGCGCTCCGTGTCACCCGGATCGGGCTGTCGCCCGCTCCTCCTTCTTTACCTACGCGCAGCAGCACCCCCCACCGGCCCGAGCAGCTACCGCCCTGCCTTGTTTTCGGCTCGACACCACTGGCGCATCCACAAGGAGGGCGGGTGTCCGCCTCCCGTAGGTAAAGAAGGAGGAGCGGGCGCAGCCCGATCCGGGTGACACGAAGGGAGGCGGATACCCGCTCTCCTTGACGCGAAGGCGGCTCGCCTCTGCGGTGGCCCTCAGGCGGTCCAAGTCATGCGAGAAACCGTGGTCTGTCCCCCGTTTCACGGTTTCTCCGCGCGGTTTCTCCGCGCGGGTGACACGGAGGGAGGCGGATACCCGCTCTCCTTGGCGCGCAGGCGGCTCGGTACGCCAGCGCACCGACCAAGGGACCCGCCTGCGCCGAAGATGCCCGCATGCAGCCCCACTCGCAGTCGGACGTATTGCGTACGCGTGTCACCGTTTTAGGTGCCCCGATCGATGCCTTGGGCTGGGACGAGGCGCTCGATCGCACGGCGCATTGGGCGGCGGAGCGCAGTTCGCGCATCCTCTGCTTCTGCAACGTGCACTCGGTGGTCACGCGCCGCGATGATCCCGCGCTGGCGGCGGCGATCGACGGTGCCGACCTCGCGCTGCCCGACGGCATGCCGGTGGCGTGGTCCATGCGCCGGGCCGGTGTGAGCGGCCAGCCGCGCGTGGACGGCCCGGGGTTCATGTGGAAGTTCTGTGCGCTCGCCGAGCAGCGCGGCATCGGCGTGTATTTCTACGGCAGCACGCCGGAGACGCTGGCGGCCTTGCGCCGCCGGCTGCTGCATGCGTTTCCCGATCTCGCCTTCGGCATGGAATCGCCGCCGTTCCGCGCCTTGTCCGCGAAAGAGGATGCCGAGGCCGTCGCGCGCATCGCGGACTCGGGGGCAGGGCTGGTGTTCGTCGGCCTCGGTTGCCCGCGGCAGGAGGCTTGGATGGCCGCGCATCGGGGCCGCATTCGCGCCGTCATGGCGGGGGTCGGCGCCGCCTTCGACTACCACGCCGGCACGCAGTCGCGTGCGCCGCTGTGGATGCAGCAGCGCGGGCTCGAATGGCTGCACCGGCTGGCGAGCGAGCCCGGTCGCCTGTGGCGCCGCTATCTCGTCACCAACCTGCGCTTCGCACTCGGCATGGTGCTGTCGGCGCGGCGCGGCGCCGTCATCCGCCTGCGCCGGGAGCCGCGATGATCCTCGTCACCGGCGGCGCCGGCTACATCGGTTCGCATACCGTCGTCGAACTCATGGCGGCGGGCTACGAGGTCTTCGTCATCGACAACCTTGCCAACAGCAAGCCGTCGGTGCTCGACCGCATCGAGCGCATCGCCGGCCGCCGGCCGGGGTTCGCCGCGATCGACATCCGCGATCGCGAGGGCCTGCGGCGCCTGTTCGCCGGCAACAAGTTCGCCGCCGTCATTCATTTCGCCGGGCTCAAGGCCGTCGGCGAATCGGTCGCCAAGCCGCTCCAGTACTACGACAACAACGTCAGCGGCAGCCTGGTGCTGTTCGAGACCATGGCGCAGGCGCGCGTGCGCGACATCGTCTTTTCGTCGTCGGCGACCGTGTACGGCGATCCGGCCTCGGTGCCCATCCGCGAGGACTTCCCGCTGTCGGCGACCAATCCCTACGGCCGCTCGAAGCTGATGATCGAGGACATGCTGCGCGACGTGGCGCGCTCCGACGCCAACTGGCGCATTGCGCTGCTGCGCTACTTCAATCCCGTCGGCGCCCACCCCTCGGGCCTCATCGGCGAGGACCCGACCGGCATTCCCAACAACCTGATGCCCTATGCGGCGCAGGTGGCGCAGGGCCGGCTGCCGCAACTGTCGGTATTCGGCGACGACTACCCGACGCCCGACGGCACCGGCGTGCGCGACTACATCCATGTCGTGGACCTCGCGCTCGGCCACCTCGCGGCGCTGCGGGCGATGGGTGACCGTCCGGGCGTGCTGACCGTCAACCTCGGCACCGGCCGCGGCTATAGCGTCCTCGAACTGGTGCATGCGCTCGAAAAGACCACCGGCAAGCGCATTCCCTATCGCGTCATCGAGCGGCGTCCCGGCGACATCGCCCAGTGCTACGCCGATCCCTCGCTGGCGCACGAACTGCTCGGCTGGAAGGCCACGCGCGACCTCGATCAGATGTGCGCCGATACCTGGCGCTGGCAGAACAGCGCCGCCGCGGGTTGAAATAGGCGCCGCGATCCCCGGTAAAGCCGCGCCCCGCGAGGCTTCTGGCGACTACCTGAAAATTACCGGTATACGGGTATTCCCGGTGTCGGGCCTCTGTTGTTAAATCGTCTGCCCCGAAGGACCACCGTGCGGCACCGCACATATGGCTTCGGGGACACCGAAACGCGCCCGCACGATGTCGACCCCAACCCAGGCTCCTCGTACCGAAAGCCCCGCCGCAAGCCCCGCCGCGGGGCCTCCCGCGCGCCCGTTGTGGCTGTCGTTCTGGTTCGCGTTCGTGCTGCTGGCGCTGATCGGCGCGGGCATCGGCGCCGGTGTGTACGTCTCGGCGCGCCGGGCGGTCACGGCCAGCGTGCACGAGAGCCTCGAATCCGTCGCGCGCATCAAGGTGGACCAGATGACGCGCTGGCTCGTCGAGGCGCGACGCCAGGCCGACCTTGCCCTCGACTCGCCCATGTTCACCCGCGACCTCGAACGGTGGATCGCGAGCGGCCGGCCGTCCGGCCCGCAGCGCGTCCGGCTGCTCGAACACCTTCAGGCGACTGCGTCGGCCGGCCGCTTCCGCGACGTGGAACTTCGATCCGCGGCCGACGGCCGCCTGCTGCTCGCGACCGACCCCGTCCCCGCGGACGATGCCTCGCATCGCACGGCGGCCAGGCGCGCCGTCGCCGAGCGGCGCATGATCCTGCAGGATTTTCACGCAACCGACGACCGCAGGCCGGGCGTCGCCCTGGGCTTCCACACTGCCATCGGCGGCGGCGCGACGACGCCCGCGGTGGCTGCGGCCCACGTCGAACTCGACCCGGCCGTCGAACTGCTGCCCTTCCTCAACCAGTGGCCGGGTGCCAGCGCGACGGCCGAGACGCTGCTGTTCCGCGTCGACGGCAGCGACATCGTGTACCTGAACCAATCGCGCCACGACGGCGGCACGGCGCTGCGGATGCGCAGCGTCACGCGCGATCCGACGCTGCTCGCCGCACAGGTCGCGCGCGGCGCCAGCGGCGCGCTCGACGGCACCGATTATCGCGGCGTCGATGTGCTCGGCTACGCCGTTCCCGTGGCCGGGACGCCCTGGACACTGGTCGCCAAGATGGACCGCAGCGAGGCGCTTGCTGCGCTTGATCGCACGGCCATGGTAGCCAGCGCGGCACTGGCCGTGCTGCTGGCGGCGTTCGCCGGGTGGAAGACGGAGCGCAGCCGGCGCATTCATGCCTCGTATCGCTTGCAGTTCGACCGGGCGCTGCTGGCGCGGCGACTCGAGTTCCTCGCCCGCCATGCCAACGAGGGCATCATCCTCGCCGATCCCGAGGGCCGCATCCTCGAGGCCAACGAGCGCTGCGCCGCCATCTACGGCTACCGGCGCGAGGAAATCGTCGGCCAGCGCCTGGAATTCCTCTGGGGCGAAACGACGCCGCGCCCCCGCTTCGAAACCGTCTTCGAGGCGTCGCAACGACGCCTGGACGGCATGCCGATCGTGGTCGAGATCAGCTCGCGCATGGTCGACATCGACGGCACGAATTATCTTCAGGCCCTGGTGCGCGACGTCACCGCGCGGCGCCGGGCCGAGGAAGACCTGCGCCGCAGCGAGGAGCGCGCGAACCGCTATGCGCGGGACATCGACGATCTCTACCAGAACGCCCCCTGCGGCTACCACTCGATCGACGCCGGCGGGATCATCCGGCGCATCAACGACACGGAGCTGCGCTGGCTGGGCTACGAGCGGAACGAAGTCGTCGGCCGCATGCACATCACGGACCTGCTCGATGCGGCGAGCCGCGAGCTCTTCAAGGAGAAGTTCCCCGTTTTCCTGCGTGACGGCCGCGTCGATGAGTGCGAACTCGTCTTCGTGCGCCGGAACGGCAGCGCGCTGCCTGTCATCGTCAGCGCCACGGCCATCTACGACCAGGAAGGCAACTTCGTCGCCAGCCGCAGCACGATGGTGGACGTCTCGCATCTGCATATGGTCCGCCAGGAGCGGGACCGCCAGGCCATGCGCGTGGAGGCGCTGTCGCGACACATGGTCGCCGTCCATGAGGAAGAACGCCGCCGCCTCGCCTGCGAGCTGCAGGACCGCGTTGCACCGAACCTGGCGGCATTGACCCTGACGGTGGATGCCGTGGTGCATGCCCTGCCGCAACCGCGGGCGCCCGAGCTGGAAGACGGCGTGGCCGATGCGCACGCCATCGTCGAGGACACCGTTGCCGCGGTGCGTGAAGTCTGCGCCGACCTGCGTCCGAGCCTGCTCGACTATGCGGGCCTGATGCCCGCGCTGGTCGGCTACACGCAGCAGTACACGCGCCGCACGGGCATTCCCGTGCGCCTGCGCCTGCCGCCCGGCGACACGCGCCTCGGCGCCGAAACCGAGTCGACGCTGTTCCGCATCGTCCAGGAGGCGCTCGCAAACGTCGCCCGCCATGCCCGTGCGTCGTCGGTAGACCTCCACCTGACCAGCGATGCGACGACCACCGCCCTGACCGTTCGCGACGACGGCAGGGGCTTTGACGCCGCCGACGACGTCACGTCGTCGGGCCTCCTCGCGATGCGCGAGCGCGCCGAGTTCCTCGGCGGCACTTTCCTCTGCATCTCGCGTCCGGGTGCCGGCACCGAGATTCGCGTCCGGCTCGGGACGCCGCAAGACACGCGGGACAGTCCGTGGCGGCGATTGACCCCCAGCGATGCCCCGGTCACGCTGCAGTGACGCCGCCTCCTGATATGCTCAGCGCAACACAAGCAAGAAGACCATGAAAACACGCGTAATCCTCGCCGACGACCACCAGATGTTCCGGCATGCCCTCAAGATCATGCTGGAGAAGGACCACGGCATCGAGGTGGTGGCGGAAGCCGGCGACGGCGTCGAACTGCTGCGCGTCGCCGCCGAGACGAAGGCAGACGTCGTCTGCATGGACATCGGCATGCCGCGCATGAACGGCATCGAGGCCACGCGGCGCCTGCTGGCGCTGAACCCCGGGGTGCGCATCATCGGCCTGTCGGCGCTGACCGACCGCGACTTCGTGCTCGACCTGCTGAAGGCCGGCGCCTCGGGCTACGTCACCAAGGGCGAGACGGGGGAGGAACTGCTGCGCGCCATCCGCTCGGTGCGCGTCAATCGCAAGTACCTGTGCTCGGAGGTGGCGGCCACCGTCACCGGAGCGCTCCTCGAAAGTGGCGATGGCAGCCCGGCCACTCCGCGGCTGGGGCCGCGCGAACGCCAGGTGCTCCAGCTCGTCGCCGAAGGCTTCACCTCGGCGCAGATCGCCGAACGGCTGCACCTGGCGCTGTCGACGGTCGAGGTCCATCGGCGCAACATCATGCGCAAGCTCTCGCTGCACAACGTCGCCGAACTTACCAAGTACGCCATCCGCAACGGCATCACCACCAGCGCTACCAGCATCAGCTGAGCGCTCTGCCGCCTGCCCAACTGCCGGCGGTACACGTATACCGGTAAGCAAAATACCCGGTTCATGGAATTCGGTCGGATCGCCCCGACTCCTAGAATTCAAACCTCCCGATCAGCACATCGTTTCGCGGCGCCGCGCCGCTCGCAGCCGGCCGTCCGGCCGGTGGGGGCAATGATGCCGATGGGATGTAAAACCGAAAACCGGGGCTTTTCAAACAAATTCTGGAGATGATGATGCAGCAGACCAATGACGCTTCGTTCGGCCTCTATCGCGCCGCGCTCAAATCGGGCGTCGACATGATGAATGTCTACCTCGCCGGAATCGAGAAGATGCAGAGCGCGCAGGCCGAGGCGTTCCGCGACATGTGCGCCGACCAGGCGGACGTGGCGCGCAAGATCGAAGCCACCTCGTCGCTCGAGGAACTGCAGTCGGTGCAGGCGGGCTATACGCGCAGCCAGATGGAGCGTACCGGCGCCTATTTGCGCGGTCTGTTCATGAACTCCTACCAGAACCAGCTCGACTTGCTCAAGGAAGCGCAGGCCAAGTCGCGTGAAATCACCGACCGCTTCGGCGAGAAGCTGGACAGCCAGCCCGCTGCGCCTGCGCTGTCGGCGCTGCGCATGTTCGTCGATGCGGCGCACTCGGCCTATGCGGCCGGCCTGCGCGTTACCGAGGAGGCGGCGGCGATGACGGCGAACCAGATGGACGCCGGCCGCAACGCCGCGGCGGCCGCGATCAGCCAGGTGAACAACAAGGCCAGGCGGGCCGCCGCAGCCTGATCGCGACTTCATCCGTGTTCGACTTGGAGACAGACTACATGGACAGGCTCAGCGCAGAATCGCTGGCGCAATTCTGCATTGCCCAGCGCAACGCCTTCGATCCCAAGCAATGGCTCGCGCGCGGCGAGCAGGATGGCAAGGCGCTGGCGCTGGCCGCCAAGTATCTCTCGATGACCAGCTGGTACGGTCACGAGGCGGAGCTGGAGAGCATCGCCGTCGCGATCTATGCCAGCGTCGGCGATTCCCTGTTCAGCGAGTCGAAGTCGATGGAGTTCGACCTGCCGCATTTCTCCACCACGGTGCGCATGGGGGTCGCGCAGCAGCGCGACCGCCTGCCGCCGCGCTGCGCCGCAGCCTAGCCCGATTCCCGACCCGATCGATTCCGGCGGCCCGCGAGCCCGCCGCCGGGAAGCTGTTGCCCGCCGTCGGGCGGAGACCTGACGAGCATGCAGCCGCAGTTCGTGCGGAACAGCCGAACCGGTCGGGCAGTCCGTCTTCGCCGATCAGAAGCTCAAGGAGAATGAAGTGTCGTCAAGCCATTCACCGCTGCACAACAGGATTCTCGCCGCGCTGCCGGAAGAGGCGCGCGACGCACTTCTGCCCCAGATGGAGCTGATCCCGATGCCGCTCGGCTGGGCGGTGGTCGAAGGCGGTCACAAGTCCAGCTACGTCTATTTCCCGACCACGAGCATCGTGTCGCTGCTCTACGTCACGGAGAACGGCTCGTCGGCGGAAATCGCGATGACCGGCAACGACGGCATCGTCGGCATCGCCTTGTTCATGGGCGGCGACAGCACGCCGACGCGCGCTGTGGTGCAAAGCGCCGGCTACGGCTACCGGGTGCGAGCCGAATTCGTCAAGCGCGAGTTCAACAATGGCGGCGAACTGCAGAACCTGCTCCTGCGCTACATCCAGGCGCTCATCACCCAGATGGCGCAGACCGCGGTCTGCAACCGCCACCACTCGCTCGACCAGCAGCTATGCCGCTGGCTGCTGCTGAGCATCGACCGGCTGCCGGGCGACGAACTCAAGATGACCCAGGAACTGATCGCCAACATGCTCGGCGTGCGCCGCGAGGGCGTCACCGAGGCGGCCGGCAAGCTCCAGGAAGCAGGACTGATCCGCTACAGCCGCGGACACATCAAGGTGCTCGACCGGCCCGCGCTCGAGGCGCGCACCTGCGAGTGCTATGCAGTGGTCAGGAACGAATACGAACGCCTGCTGGGCGGCGGATACGCACGCGGACCGCGTGCATTCCCCTCGCGCGGCGACGACATCCGCCTCGAAAAGCCCTACGCGACGGGCGTCGGCTTGCGCGCCACGGCGGCGAACTTCGGAAAGAAGCTCGGGCAGGGCGGCGGCTAGCAGGAACGCGCATTGCCCCCGGCCCTGGATTTTCCGGTCGGGAATAACGACAAGAAGGAGGAAACAAGACGATGAACCCATCCGCGATGGTCCGCGAAAAGTTGGATTTCCCCGAAGCAGCCAACTATTCGAGCTGGCGCAACCAGGCCGCCCGGGGTGCGCCTCCGGTGTTGCTGATGCTCGATTCCCGGGGGCTGGTGCAGTTCTGCAGCGATCCCGAAGCCTTGCAACGGCCGGAGACCGAGATCGTCGGACGCCATGTTGCCGACCTCATCGAGGGCATGCCGCTGCGCGCGACGACGCCGGGTTACAACGTGGCCTGGGTGCGGTTCGCCTTCGGCGGCGAGACGCGCCGGCGGCTCGGATTGCGTCTGCCCTCGGGCGACGTGCGCGCCATCGACGTCGGCGTGAGGCCCCTGCGCATGGACCGCAGCCACTGCCTGCTGTTGCAACTGCGCTTTGCCGGCGAACCGTCCGCCCCGATGGCGGAACCGGTGCGGCTGCATCGCCGGCCGGCGGCCGAATCCTGCTGCTGAGAGCCAGAAGCACAAACGGAGAGCGGGGCGCCAGGGCCCCGCTCTCCGTTTCGTTCGCGTCCGGCGCCGTGGCGCCGGGCTGTCCTCCTCCGTCGTTCCTTCAGGCGTGCGCGGCCGCGGCCTCGACGTGCTGCAGCGGCGGCTGCTGCTGCACCGGCGGCTGGGTGGCGCGCTGGCGCGACTCGGCGAGGATGTTGCCGAGCGTGACCGACTGCAGGTAGCCGTTCAGGTGGTCGTTGAGGCCCGACCAGAGGTTGTGCGCCAGACACGGGCTGTCCTCGCGGCACTTGCCGGCGCCGCCGCAGGTGCGGGTGTGCAGGGTGTCCTTGTCGACGGCGTTGACGACCTCGGCCACCGAAATGGCGTCCGGCTTGCGGCTCAACTGGTAGCCGCCGCCCGGGCCGCGCTTGCTGAGGACGATGCCGTCCTCGCGCAGCCGGCCGAACAGCTGTTCGAGATAGGAGAGGGAGACCTCCTGGCGCTCGCTGATTTCGGCGAGCGTCACGGGTTCCTCGGTGCCGTGAAGCGCGATGTCCAGCACGGCGGCTATGGCGATATGGCCCTTCGTCTTGATCTTCATTGGTCGATGTCCTCTTTATGGGGGGTGTTCAAAATGCCCTGTCGTTGAATTGCATTCTGGACAAAGGCCCATCCCTGGTGAATACAGGCTTCCGTCTATTTCCATTACCGGGTTATCGGTATTCGGCTTTCGTACGGCAGCTAACGGATGGCCATCGGACACGGCGCCACACAGGCTCGCAGCGGGATTACATCGGGAACCTGCGTCGAAGACCGGGGAAAACCGGGGAAAAACCGGGGACAGACCACGTTTTCCCGGTTAGCAATCCCGTTGTTTGCTGCCGGGTAGCAGCCGGAGGGGCGGGTACTCCGTCCGCCCTCCCGCTGCTGGGAAGCGCAGATATCGGTCGGCCGGAGTACCCGCCCCTCCGATGCAAGCGCCTCACGGGTTTTGCGCAAACATGAGACACCGTCACCGGGCGGTGGTGCGGTGTTCCGTCCCCGCGATATCTGCGCCCCTCAGCAGCGGGAGCGGGGACGGAACACCGTGCCGCCGCCACCACCGCGCGCTGCACGTCTGGCTAGCCGCTCCACGAATACCGCAGCAGTTTGGCGAGATCGGCGAACACGGCGGCTGGCTGCACGTCGGCCGGGTAGCGCAGCATCACGCGCGCCTGCGGGTCGATGACGTAGTAGCGCAACTCGCGCGTGTCGAGAGCGTCGCTCCAGGCGGTATCGGCGTGCGCGACGACGAGGTCGGGCTGTGCCGCGCGCAGCCCTTCGGTGCCGGCGAGGGGGCCGTCGGTCACCAGCATGCGGCGCAGCCGCGCCATGTCGCGGTTCAACGCGGTGTGGATGCGCCGCATCTCGTCGGCGCGCTCGAGGCAATCCTTTTCGCAGGGACCATGGCCGGCGAGCAGCAGCCACCAGTGGCCGTGCAGTGAAGCCGTCGGCAACGGCGCCCCGTCGGGGCCGACCAGCCCCTTGGCAGGCAACGCCTGCGGCGGTTCGATGAGGCGGCCGTTGGGGCCGCCGGCATCGGGATGCCAGCCGGAAACGTGCAGGCCGGTGCCGAGCGCGAACGGCAGTGCCAGCGTGGCGACGACGGCGCCCACGACGAGCGCGCTGCGGGTGCGCGGCGTCATCGGCGGAAGGCCATGAAGAGCCAGATCCCCGGCACGGCGAGCGCGAAGCCGAACCACTGCCAGGCGTAGCCGAGATGGCGCTGCGAACGCTCGTCGGCGCGCGGCCATTCGCGAACGTAGCCGTGTTCGGCGGCGGGATCGAGGCGGACCACGACCGGCTGGAGCGGGTGGTCGAGCGCCGCGCGCAGGCGCGGGAAATCGAGTTGTTGCCAGACGGAGGCGTTCTGGAGGATCGCCACCGGATCGCCGAGCGTGAAGATTCGCGCCGGCGGTTCCACCGCGACGCCGGTTACAACCACGCGCCCGGGCGGCGGCGCCACCGGCGGCGGCGCGCGGCCGGCGCCGGCGGGCACCCAGCCGCGGTCGACCAGCACGTGCATGTCGGCGCCGTCGAGGCGCAACGGCGTGAGCACCTGGTAGCCGACGCGCTGGCGGTGCACGCGGTTGTCGAGAAGGATCTGTCCGGCGGCGTCGAACTCTCCGCGCAGCACGTAGCGACGATGGCGCAACTGCGTCGCCGCGCCGGGCGTCACCGGCATCTCCGCAGGCGCCGCGCGCGCACAATCCTCGAGCGCGGCCTGCAGCGCCGTTCCGGCCTCGGCCTTGCGCAGTTGCCAGAAGCCGAGCGCGAGGAAGGCAGGCAGCAGCAGCGCGACGAGCAGGGCGCCGAGCGCGGCGCTTGCCCTCGTCGAGAGGCGACGCGCATACTCGGTGCCGGATGCCGGCGGGAGGTCGATGGTGCTCAAGGTCTTCGTGATGGTGATGTTGGTGGCGATCCTGGGCAGCCTGTTCAGCGGGCTGTTCTTCCTCTATCGCGACCGTGGCCGCGGCATCGCGCTGGCGCGGGCGCTGACATGGCGCATCGGGTTGTCGATCGGGCTCTTCGTCGTGCTGCTCGTCAGCATGCGTTACACCCAGTAGACGAACACGAACAGCAGCAGCCAGACGACGTCGACGAAGTGCCAGTACCAGGCCACGCCCTCGAAGGCGAAATGGTGTTCGGCGTCGAAATGTCCCTTGATGCTGCGCGCCAGCACGACGCTGAGCATGATCACGCCGAGCGTGACGTGGAAACCGTGAAAGCCCGTCAACATGAAGAAAGTGGCGCCGTAGACGCCTGCCCCGAGCGTGAGGCCGAGGTCGGTGTAGGCGTGGTAGTACTCGTAGGCCTGGAAGCCGAGGAAGATCAGGCCGAGGAGGACGGTCAGCGTCAGGCCGGCGACGAGCTGTCCCTGCCGGTTGCGCAGCACGCCCCAGTGCGCCCAGGTGACGGTGGCGCCGGACGAGAGCAGCAGCGCGGTATTCAGCGCCGGAATGCCCCAGGCGCCCATCGGCGTGAATGCGGGGCCTGCGGGCCCGCTCGACGGCCAGGTGCCCGAGAAGCCGGGCCATAGCGTCGAGCCGTGCACCGCCTCCATGTTGCCGAGTTCGGGCACGGAGATGAGGCGCGTGTAGGCCAACGCGAAGAAGAAGGCGCCGAAGAACACCACCTCGGAGGCGATGAACCAGATCATGCCCCAGCGAAACGACTGATCCTCCCAGCGGCCGTAGTCGCCGCGCCGCGATTCGCCGATCACGGCGCCGAACCAGCCGGCGAGCACGTAGAGGATCACGGCGACGCCGGCGAGCATCACCCACGGGCCGACGACGAAGTCGTTCACCGTCTGGATGAAGCCGAGCGCCAGCAGGAACAGCCCCACCGCCAGCGTGAACGGATACAGGCTCGGCTGTGGGACGAAGTAATGGTGGTCGTGCGGCTGCGGCGTAGAGTGGGTCATCGGCGGGCTCCCGTCTTCACCGGCGCCTCGGCGTTGAAGAAGGCATAGGACAAGGTGATGTGGGCGATGTCGGCGCCGACGTCCGGCTTGACGACGAAGGCCAGCGGCAATTCGCGCGCCTCGCCGGGGCCGAGCGCCTGCTGCGAGAAGCAGAAGCACTCGATCTTCTCGAAGTGCTGCGCCGCCTGACCGGGCGTGACGCTGGGCACGGCATGGCCGACGATGGCCCGGTCCGACGTGTTGCGCACGAGGTAGCGCACGTGCTGGAGGTCGCCGGGGTTCACATCGAGGCTGCGCGTCAGCGGGCGCATGTCCCACGGCAGGCCGGGCATCACCGTGCCGGTGAACTCGACGCGCACGGTGCGCGTGCGGTCGATGCGCGAGGGCGGCGCGGTCTTGGCGAGGCCGCCGATGCCGAAGCCGCGCGCGATCTCGGCCTTGCCGCGCGTCTTGCCGTTGAAGCCGGTGACTTCGCAGAAGACGTCGTAGAAGGGCACCAGTGCGAAGCCGAAGGCGAAGGCGGCGGCCACCGCCAGCAGCAGTCGCTTGACCAGCCGGCGATGCGGGGAGACGGGAGCAGGCGCTGCGGGCATGGAGGTCACCGTTGCAGCCAGAAGCCGCCGACATAGAGGATCAGCGTGGCGGCGGCCAAGACCATGCCGAGGCGGCGCGAGGCGGCGCGCCGCCGCTCGAGCGACTCGACCGAAAAGCCTGCACCGCGAAGGACGGCAGCCCGGCGCATGCTCATTTCACCGTCGGCTGGGTATCCCAGCTGTGCAGCGGCGGCGGCGAGGGCAGCTCCCATTCGAGGCCCTGCGCACCTTCCCAGACGCGGTGCGGCAGGCGGTCCTTGCCGCGCACGCACTTGATGACGACCCAGAGGAAGATCAGCTGGCTCAGCCCGAGCACGAGGGCGCCGGCCGTCGAGATCATGTTGAACTCGGTGAACTGCAGGGCGTAATCGGGGATTCGGCGCGGCATGCCGGCGAGCCCGAGGAAGAACTGCGGCATGAAGGTGAGGTTGAAGGAAATCGCCGTCAGCCAGAAATGCCATTTGCCGAGGCGTTCGTCGTACATGTGGCCGGTGAACTTCGGCAGCCAGAAATAGACGCCGGACATCACGCCCATGATGCCGCCGGCGAACAGCGTGTAATGGAAGTGGGCGACGACGAAGTAGCTGTGGTGGTACTGCGCATCGGCGGCGACGTCGGCGAGCACCAGCCCGGTGAGGCCGCCGATGCCGAACAGCACCGTGAAGCCGAGCGCGAACAGCATCGGCGTCTCGAAGGTCATGGCGCCGCGCCACATGGTCGCGATCCAGCAGAAGATCAGCACCGCCACCGGCAGCGAGATCGCCATGCTGCTGAACTGGAACCACAGCAGCGCCGGGATCGGCATGCCGGCGGTGAAGAAGTGGTGGCCCCAGACGACCACCGAGAGCACGGCGATGACGACGAACGACCAGACCTGCGCCTTGTAGCCGTAGATCGGCTTGCGCGCGAACGCCGCCAGCACGTGCGGAATCAGGCCCCATACCGGCAGCAGCAGGATGTACACCTCGGGATGGCCGAAGAACCAGAACAGGTGCTGGAACAGGATCGGGTCGCCGCCGCCGGAGGCGTTGAAGAAGCTGGTGCCGAAGTGGCGGTCGGTCAGCAGCATGGTGACGGCGCCGGCCAGCACCGGGATGGTGGCGATCAGCAGGAAGGCCGTCATCAGCCAGCCCCAGGCGAACAGCGGCAGCTTCATCATCTTCATGCCCGGGGCGCGCATGTTGAAGATGGTGACGATGATGTTGATCGAGCCCATGATCGACGAGATGCCGAGGATGTGCACGGCGAGGATCGCGAAGTCGATGCCCATGCCGCCCTGTGTGGAGAGCGGCGCGTAGAAGGTCCAGCCGGTGTCGATGGCGCCGCTGCCGATGCCGAACAGGGCGAGAAAGAACGGCAGCACCAGCAGCAGGGCGGCCGGCGGCAGCAGCCAGAAGCCCCAGTTGTTGAGCCGCGGCAGCGCCATGTCGGGGGCGCCGATCATCATCGGGATCAGCCAGTTGGCGAAGCCCGTGGCCGCCGGCATCAGCGCGGCGAAGATCATCACCAGCGCGTGCACGCCGATCAGCTGGTTGAAGAACTCGGGCCGCATCAACTGCATGCCCGGCTGGAACAGCTCGGCGCGCACGGCGAGGATCATGCCGCCGCCGACGAAGAACATGATCAGCGAGAAGGTCAGGTAGAGGGTCCCGATCTCCTTGTGGTTGGTCGTCGTCAGCCAGCGCGTCCAGCCGCGCGGCGCGGCATGCGGCTCGTGGCCGGGGGCGCCGGGAATCGTCGTTGTGGTGGCGGTATCCATGTGTCCCCCCGTTCCGGCTAGCGCAGCGCCTTGATCTGCGCCGGCTGGATCATGTCGCCCTGCTTGTTGCCGAAGGCATTGCGCTCGTAGGTGATGACCGCCGCCAGGTCGCTGTCGGACAGCGTGTCGCGGAACGGCGGCATCGCGGTGCCGGGCTTGCCGTTCAGCACGCGATCGACGTGGCCGTCCTTGAGCAGCTTGCCGTCCGGGGCAAGCAGCGGACCGGTGACCAGCTTGCTGCCGACGAGCCCGGGGAAGGCCGGCGGCAGGCCCTGGCCGTTGGCCTGGTGGCAGACGGCGCACTGCTTCGCGTAGACCTCCTGGCCGGCCTTCATGAGTTCGTCCATGCTCCAGGTGCGTTCGGCGCCGGCGGCCGAGGCTGCCTGTTCAGCCTTGCGCTTGTCGATCCAGGCGCGGTACTCGGGCTCGGACACCGCCTCGACCACCACGGGCATGAAGGCATGGCCGGTGCCGCACAGCTCGGCGCACTGGCCGCGGTAGATGCCCGGCTTTTCGATGAGGATCCAGGTCTCGCGCAGGAAGCCCGGGATGGCGTCGCGCTTGACGCCGAACTGCGGCACCCACCAGGTGTGGATGACGTCGGTGGAGGTTAGCAGCACGCGCACCTTCCGGTTGACCGGCAGCACGACGTGGTTGTCGACCTCGAGCAGGTATTCCGGCCGCTTCGCCTCGCGGTTCTCGATCTGGTCCTGCGTCGTCGACATGGTGCTGACGAAGCGGATGCCTTCGTCCGGATACTCGTACTGCCACTTCCACTGCATGCCGGTGACCTTGAGCAGGATCTCGGCGCGGCTCTTGGTGTCCTCCATCAGGACGAGGGCGTGCACCGAGGGAATGCCGATGGTGATGAAATCGATGAAGGCGAGGATCAGGAAGGGAACCGACACCAGCACCCACTGCCAGGTGCGCACCGGATGGGTAAACGGATGCGGCTTGGCGCCGATGCTCTTGCGATGCCTGGCGATCGAATACAGCATGACCGCGAAGACGACGACGAACATGGTGACGATGATCACCATGAACATGTTGTGCACGCCGTAGGTGTCGCGTGCCATGGGCGTCACCGGTTCCGGCAGGTTCCAGGTGAAGGCCGCGCAGGCGATGCCGGGAACCGCGAGAAGAAGCGCCGGCAGCAGGCGCAGGAGACTGAATGCGGCGGTTCTCAAGCGTCGACTCCCTGTGGCAGCGTCGACGCATCTTAGGGGCCCGGCCATCGCCCCCGAAATACCGCGGCCGCCGTATTTTCGCTATGGCGCGGACGGTAAGCGGCATGCGCATTGCCCATGGTGCCTGGCCAGACAATCCAGGAGGGACCCACCATGCAACGCGTCGTGTATTGCATCGCCAAGACCCGGCAGCAGGTCGAAACCATCGTCGAGCAACTGCGCCTCCTCGGCTTCAGCAACGACGACATCTCGGTGCTGCTGCCCGACCGCAGCGGCACGCGCGACTTCGCGCACGAGCAGCACACCAAGGCGCCGGAAGGCGCGACCGCGGGCGGCGCCGCCGGCATGGGCATCGGCGCGGTGCTCGGCTGGCTTGCGGGCATCGGCACCATCGCCATTCCGGGCGTCGGCCCGTTCATCGCCGCCGGGCCGATCATGGCGGCGCTCGGCGGAGCCGCCGTCGGCGGCGCGACCGGCGGCATCATCGGCGCGCTCGTCGGCATGGGCATCCCCGAGTACGAGGCCAAGCGCTACGCCGGCAAACTGCAAAGCGGCAACATCCTCGTCTCGGTGCACACCGACGACATGGAGGAACGCTCGCGAGCGAAGAAGATCTTCGAGCAGAACGGGGCGGAGGATATTGGCGTCAGTTCGGAGGCGGCGGTGGAGGCGTAGGTTTGTTTCTTGGGGGCGAGGCGCCCGTGCCGCAAGGACGGCCGGTATCCGACTCCCTCCGTGTCCCCCGGACCGCGCCCGCGCGCGGTCCTCCTCCTTTACCTGCGGGAGTCGGACACCGGCCATCCTTGCCGGATACGCCCGTGGTGTTTCACCGAAAAAGAGGCACGGCGTCACCGCTCGGGACGGTGGGGGGCTCTGTTGCGCGTAGGTAAAGAAGGAGGAGCGGGCGCAGCCCGATCCGGGTGACACGAAGCGCAGCAGAGCCCCCCGGCGGCCCGGACCCGCAGACCTCACCACGGGCGAAAGGGAGCCCCAGTTGAGGCCCTCAGTGCGTCGCCTTGCTCCGCGCCGGTTCCGGCGTCGTGGCCTCGCGCCGCTGTTCGGCCTTGAGCCAGGCGGAGAAGAGGGCGCCGACTTCCGGATGCCGCATGCCGTATGCGACGGTGGCCTGCAGGTAGCCAAGCTTCGAGCCGCAGTCGTAGCGCATTCCGGCGAACTCGTAGGCGAGCACGGCTTCTTCCTGCGCCAGGCGGTCGATGGCCGGCGCTAGCTGCACTTCGCCGGCTTCGTCGGGAGCGACCTGTTCGAGGTGGTCGAAGATGGCCGGCGTGAAGACGTAGCGGCCGACGACGCCCAACTCCGAGGGGGCGGCGCCGGCGGCCGGCTTCTCGACCATCGCCTGGATGCCGTGCAGGCGGATGCCCATCGCGCGCACGGCGACGACGCCGTGGCGTTCGAGTTCGGCTGGGGGCATGGGCATGACGCCGACCAGGGAACTCAGGTGGCGGCCGTAGAGCGTCGTCATCTGCAGCAGCACGGGTTGCTCGGCGCGCATCAGGTCGTCGGCGAGGACGACGGCGAAGGGCTCGTCGTGCACCAGCGGACGTGCGCAGAGCAGTGCGTGGCCGAGTCCGCGCGGTTCGCTCTGGCGCACGAAGGAGAATGTCACGCCCGGCGGCACGACGGCGCGCAGGCGCTCGATCAGGTCGTGGCGGCCGCGTGTGGCAAGCGTGCTCTCCAGCTCGTACGCATGGTCGAAGTGGTCCTCGATGCTGCGCTTGCCGCGCCCGGTGATGAAGATCATCTCCGTGATGCCGGCCGCCACCGCCTCCTCGACGGCGTATTGCACCAGCGGCTTGTCGACGACGGAGAGCATTTCCTTGGGCGAGGCCTTGGTGGCCGGCAGGAAGCCGGTACCCAGGCCCGCAACCGGGAATACCGCCTTGCGCACGTGCGTCATGGCGGGCCCCTCAGGCCGACGCCATGCGGTTGAGCCGATCGTCGGCCGAGCGCATGCGTCGCGTGCCGGCGGCCCCGGCGAGGCCGCCGACGACGCCGAGCAGCATCGACAGGATCGCGGCGCCGAACATCCACCAACTCATGACGCCGGCCGCCTCGGTCGTCTCCTGCGTCGGCGCCGACAGCGGCGAGGCGACGAACGCGAGTGCGTCGTCCACGATGGCGGTCGCCTGGTCCGGCGGCATGCCGGTGGTCCGCATCAGCAGGTCGATCGCGGGCGTGCGTTCTCCGGCCAGGATGTACGCCTGCAACTGCTGCATGGTCTGCGAGGTCGTCTGCGCGTCGAGGGTGCTCTGCGCCGTGGCGTTGCGCACCAGTTCGTCGAGGCGGGCGCTGAGCTCCGGATTCTGTCCGCCGGGCTGGACCTGTGCGGTGCCGTTGCCGCCGAGCGACGACAGCGCGACGCCCGGCCCGGTGCGGCCGAAGAGGGCGCCGATGGCCGAGGTCGTCAATATGGCGACGATCAGCGTGGTTGCACCCCAGGCGACGAGGCCGTGCAGCATGCCGTCGCCCTTGCGCTGCAGGCCCGACATGCGCGCGGCGACGTAGCCGCCGACGAACGCGGCGATCAGCACGGTCACGCTCTGCCAGGCACCGACCCAGGCGGGAACTTCGCCGGCCGGCGGCGTGGTGCCGAGGCCGAAGGCGGTCAGCCCGGCGGCGATGCCGAGCAGCGTCAGCACCAGCTGGATGGCGAGGCCGACGATGATGCCGGCGACGATGCCACCCCAGCTGACGGCGGGAAAATAGCCGCGGCGGGCCGCGATCGCGGCCATGGTCCCCGTGGTGGTGTTCTGTACGACTTCCATGTCTTGTCTCCTTGGTTCCTTCGCGGCCTCCTCGGCCGCCGGCGTCGCTTGATCGGCCGGCTTCGGCGGTGCCGCGAGCCGGGTCATGAATGGGCAAGGGGGCGCCGGCCGCGACGGCACCGGCGACCACCCGCGTGCGCCTGCCGGCCGATGCGCCGCCTGTGCCCGCGGGCGCAAGCTCAGTTCAGCAGCAGGTAAATGATGACCAGCACGACGGCCGGGACGCCGAGTATCCATGCGAGAACGTATTTGCCCATGATTGCCTCCGTAGCTTCGGTACCCGGGCAGGTGACGCAACAACCGCGCCAGTGCGCGGAGCCCGGCGTGGCGCGGGTCGTGCGTCGGCCCGGCCCGCTGCGGCGGGAAAAAACTGCAACGGGATGTAGTTGTTACCGGACCTCGGCGCGCAGATCGGCGCAGTGCCGGCGGCGAATGCAGCGGGCGAGGACGAAAGCGACCGCAAGCTGGATGCAGGGCAGCGCGAGCATGACCATCCGCTCCTCGGCCGGCGTCGCGTCGCCGAAGACCAGCCGCGCGATGTCGCAAACGTAGAACGGAACGGAGCCGGCGGCGAAAATCGCGGGCAACGACAGCGCGATGAGCTGGAAGGTCCGGTTCATGACGGCGAAATGTATGCCGGCCGCAGGCGGGGGGGAATACGCGAAGCGCACTATTCCGCGTACCCGAAAACCGGTAGTCGCCACGCCGCATCGCCGTCAGCGCCACGTCTTCTGGAGTCCGCCCGCCTCGGCCGCGCGGCGCAGCTCGAGCGGTTCGCCCGGCGGCTCGTCGTCGGCCCCGATCCTGTCGCTCGAGTACTCCTTGAGGCGGTTGTAGAGCGTCTTCAGACTGACACCGAGCGCAGCCGCCGTGCGCTCCTTGTGGTTGTTGAAGTGCTGGAGCGTGGCGACGATCAGCTGGTACTCGGCCTCGGCGAGCGAGGTGCCGAGCGGGATGCTGATCGAGGCCGGCGGCTCCGCCGAGGCCGGGCCAAGGGCTGCCTCCGCGGCAGGCGGGTCGCGAGGCAGCCATTCGTCGGTGATGACCTCGCCCGCGCTCATGACGAAAGCCCGCTGGACGACGTTGCGCAATTCGCGCACGTTGCCCGGCCAGCGCCAGGCCTCGAGCCTGGAAACCGCGGCTGGCGACAGGCGCTTGACGTTGCCCTCGGTGCGGCAGATGGCGCCGAGGAACTGTTCGGCGAGCAGCCCGACGTCCTCGGGCCGTTCGCGCAGCGGCGGCACGTGGATCGGGAAGACGTTGAGGCGGTAGAGCAGGTCCTCGCGCAGCTTGCCGGCGGCGACCGCCTGCTCGGGGTCACGGTTGCTGGCCGTGATCACGCGCACGTCCGCTTCCTGGTCCTGGGTCGAACCGACGCGCATGAACATGCCGGTCTCGAGCACGCGCAGCAGCTTGACCTGGAGTTCGGGCGGCATCTCGGTGATCTCGTCGAGGAACAGGGTGCCGCCGTGGGCGCGTTCGAAGAAGCCCTGGTGCTGGCGATCGGCGCCGGTGAAGCTGCCCTTCTCGTGGCCGAATATCTCGCTCTCGATCAGGTTCGGCGAGATGGCGCCGCAATTGACGGCGAGGAAGGGATGGTTGCGGCGGCGGCTGAGGTCGTGCACCGTGCGCGCGACGACCTCCTTGCCGCTGCCGCTCTCGCCGGTGATGAACACCGTGACCGAGGTGCCGGCGACGCGCGAGATCTGTTCGTAGATGCGCCGCATGGGGGCCGAGCGCCCCCACAGGTGGCCGAAGTGGCCGCTCTTTTCCCACTCGGCGTTGAGCGTCGCGACTTCCGCCTTCAGGGTCGCCGGCCGCATGACGCGGGAAAGGATGCCCTGGAGCTGCTTCTGGTTCACCGGCTTCATCAGGTAGTCGGCGGCGCCGAGCCGGAACGCCTGCACCGACGTCTCGACGCTGGCATGGCCGGTGATCAGCACCACCTCGGTGTTCTCCAGCAGCGAGGCATCATCGAACAGGTCCATGCCGCTGCCGTCCGGCAGCCGCAGGTCGAGCAGCACGACGTCGGGCTGCTGCAGCGCGATCTGCTTGCGCGCGTCGCGCAGGCTGCCGGCGGTGGCGACGGTGAAACCCTCGAGCGCGACGAGGTCGGCCATCATGCGTGACGAATCGATGTCGTCGTCGACGATCAGCACGTGGCTCATGAGGCGCCCCTTCCGTTTCGGCGAGCGGAGCCTTCGGGCACTCCGTTTGCCGTGCCGAGCGAGCTTTCCAGCCGCAGTCCACTGCCACCACCACCCGGGAGAAACTCAGATGACCACCGCTTCGAAGACCCCTTCATATCCCACCTCCGACTATTCGGGCAGCGCCGAAGGCGCCGCCAGCGAAACCATGGAACGTGCGGCACAGACCGCGCAACAGGCGTCCGAGCGCCTTGCCGAGAAGGCGGCCTACGCCAAGGAACAGATCAAGAGCGGCTACGAGCAGGCCAGTGCCGCACTGAGTGCCGGCGTCGACGACCTGAACGAGCTCCAGGAGGAATGGCTGGCGAGCGCGCGCGGTTACGTGCAGCAGCACCCGCTGGTATCCGTCGCCGCGGCGATCGCCGTCGGCATGCTGCTGGCGCGGCTGATTCCGCAGCAGCATCACCAGTCGCAACGTCATCGCTGATGCCGGTAGCGGCGCCCGCGCCGCCATGCGCACGTTCATGAGGTGGTTGCCTTTCGCGTCGAGGTCCGCGCCGGCTTCTTCGGCGCGGACTTGGCAGGCGCGGTCTTGCGCGACTTCTCCGCGGGGGCTGCTGCGGCGCGCATGCGCGGGCCGGCACCCTTGCGCTCCAGGCTTTGGCGCAGCGCGGCCATCAGGTCGATCACCGGCGCGGCCGCCCGCGGCGACGGCTCTTCGACAGCCGGCGCGAGTTCATGCGTCTGTCCAGCCTCGATGCGGGCGTCGATGCGCTTGAGCAGGTCGTCGCGATAGGTGTCGCGGTACTGCGTCGGGTCCCACGACGAAGTCATTTCGTCCACCAGCCGTTGGGCCACCTCGACCTCGGCGGCGCTCACGCGCGCCGCCGCCTCGTCCACCTTCACCATCTCGTCCGGCTTCAGCACTTCGTCGGCGAAGCGCATGGTGTTCAGCATCAGCCACTCGTCGCGCACCGTCAGCAGCGCCAGGTGCTGGCGCGAATGCATGACGACGCTGGCGATGCCGGCGCGGTTGGTCTCGCGCAGGATCCGGCGCAGCAGCGCATAGCCTTTCTCGCCGCGGCGCAGGACCTCGAGGTAGTAGGGCGCGACGAAGTACTCGGGGCCGATCTCGTCGAGGTCCACGAAGCCCAGGATGTCCACCGTCTGCGTCGCCTCGGGGTTGGCCTGGCGGAAGTCCTCGTCGGTCAGCAGAACATACTGGCCGGCTTCGTACTGGTAGCCCTTGACGATGTTCTCGCTCTCGATCGGCTCGCCCGTGCGCTTGTTGATGCGGCGGTAGCCGACCGGCGCCATGTCGCGCCTGTCGAGCCAGTCGAAGTCGAGCTTGTGCTCGCGGCTGCCGGCGCGCAGCGCCACCGGGATGTGGACCAGCCCGAAGGTGATGGCGCCTTTCCAGATGGTGCGGGGCATTTCAGTGCTCCATTACGCTGTCAGGCGTGGGTGAGGCCTGCGCGGCAAGGAGGGTGGGTATCCGATTCCCTCCATGTCCCCCGCGTCGGGCCACGCCCGCCGCTCCTCCTTTACTTACGGGAATCGGACACCCACCCTCCTTGTGGATACGCGAGTGGTGTCGAGCCGAAAACGAGGCAGGGCGGCAACCGCTCGGGACGGTGGGGGTGCTGCTGCGCGCAGGTAAAGGAGGAGGAGCGGGCGTCAGCCCGCTCCGGGGGACACGGAGCGCAGCAGCACCCCCAGCGGCCCGCGCGTCCACCAGCCTCAAGACGGGATAGGAGGGCAGCATGTCAAGCCTCCGCCAGCACGCGCCGGAGCTGGTCGGGCTCGAGCGGCTTGACGAAGTAGGCATCGAAGCCGCTGGCGAGCGCGCGCCCGCGGTCCTGCTCGTGGCCGTAGCCCGAGAGGGCGATCATCTTGCCGCCGTAGCCGGCGGCGCGGCTCTTGCGGGCGATCTCGAAGCCGTCGATGCCCGGCAGGCCGATGTCGACCACGGCGACGTCCGGACGCAACGCCAGCAGCGAGGCCAGGCCGTGTTCGCCGTCGTTCGCCGCGTGCACGGTGTGGCCGTCGAGTTCGAGCAGCGAGCGCAGCGCGTTCATCGCGTCCTCGTTGTCCTCGATGACGGCAACGCTGTGATGGCGGGAATGCGCGCGCCGGTTGCGCGCCTGGAAGCCGGCGGGCGTCGGGATCGCCGGGAAGCGCACGCGGAAGGTGCTGCCCTGCGGCGAACTCTCCGCTTCGACGCGGCCGTCCTGCAGTTCGACGAGACGGCGCACCAGGGTGAGGCCGATGCCGAGCCCGCCGGCGCGGCGGTCGAGCGTGCGTTCGCCCTGGACGAAGAGGTCGAAGACGTGCGGCAGCAGGCTGGGCGGAATGCCGACGCCGGTGTCGCGCACCTCCAGCACCGCCTCTTCGCCGACGCGGCGCAGGCTCACGGCGACGCGGCCGCCATCGGGTGTGTACTTGAGCGCATTGAGGACGAGGTTGTTCACGATCTGCTCGACGCGCGTGGCGTCGGCGTCGATCCACGCCTCGTCGGTTTCGACGCAGAGTTCGTGGCGTTTGGCCTCGCCGGTGACTTCGAGCGTCGTCACCACGCGCCGCACCAGCGCCTGCCAGTCGAGCGGATGGCGCGCCAGCATGACCTTGCCGGAAACCACGCGCGCGACGTCGAGCAGGTCGTCCATCATGTGCGCGAGGTGGCGCGTCTGGCGGGCGATGATCTCCCGCGCCGGCTGCGCCACGGTGCCGCCGGCGTCGCGGCGGTTGAGCACCTCGACGGCCGAGGCGATGGCGTTGAGCGGGTTGCGCAGTTCGTGGCCCAGCATGGCGAGGAACTCGTCCTTCGAGCGGTTGGCGGCCTCGGCCTCGTGGCGCGCCGCCTGTTCGCGCTTCTCCGCGGCGATCAGGCGTGCCTCGGCGAGCTTGCGCGTTGTGATGTCCACGACGGCGCCGATGGCGCCGCGCGGGCGCCCGCCGGCGCCGGTCAGTGGCACCGCGCTGCACAGCACGAAGGTGGGTGTGCGCCCGCCGGCGCGGATTTCCAGTTCGAGCCCGCGCACGGCCTCGCCGTGTGCGGCGGCGCGGTACAGCGGCTGCTCCTCGCGCTCGAGCACCCGGCCGCGGCACAGCACCTGCAGCGTGGCCGGGGCGTCGGCGGCGCCGAGCAGGGTTTCCATCGCCGCGTTGTGGAGCACGACGTTGCACTGCGGATCCTGCGCGAAGGCGAGGCCGATCGGGCTGTTGTCGAACAGGGTCTCGAATTCGGCAGCCTTGCGTTCGATGAGGTCGCTCTTGAGCTTGAGGCGGGCGCGCGTGTCCTCGTCCTGCATCTGCGCCGCCAGCAGGGCGTCGCGCAGGCGCGAGATTTCGCTGACGGCGATGCGCTCGATCGGCGTGCTGAGGTCGTTGGCCGCCAGCTTGTGCAGCGGCCGCGTCACGTGGCGCGCCGCCAGCAGCGCCAGCAGCACGCCGAGCAGGATGCAGGCGGTGGTCGTCGTCAGGGCCGTGACGATGGCTTCGGGGCCGGCGAGATCGTAGGCCGCGGCGTCGAGGATCTGCTTGACCATCAGCGCGGCGATGGGCAGCGTGCCGAGCAGCACCAGCACGACGAGGTACACGCGGAACGACACCGTCGGCCAGGCGATGCGCGGCTGGCGCGCCGAGCTGCGGCGGCGTCGCGTCGACCAGTCGTGCAGGCGGGCGACGGCAGGCTCAGTGGCTGGCGTGGGCATAGCGATTGCTGTCCGTGCTGACGGGCACTTGCCCGCGACGACCGGGGAGATTCAATGAAGCCGAGTGCGGCGGCCGACGACCGGAGGCGGCCGTGAAGCTCTTCTTTCGTGGCGAACCGCGAGCGGAACGCACGGAGGGGCTGGCGCTCGGTGCGTTCGCCGGCGAGGGCCTGCTGACGGCAAATGCGCTATTCGGTGACAAGGTCGTCGGCCTCCGCAACGAGACCCTCGGTACGGTCACTGAACTCGTGCTGGATGCGCCGCGCGGGCGCATCGCCTACGCGGTGATCGCCAACGGCGGCTTCATGGGCGTAGACCAGCAGTTCTTCGCCATTCCCTGGAGCGCATTGGCATGGGATGCGGCGAACGGCTGCCTGCTGCTCGATGCCGACCGGGCAACGCTGGCGGACGCACCGCGCCTGGAGCGGGAAAACTGGCCGCAACTGGGCGATGCCGACTGGCATCGCGCCGTGCATCGGCACTACCGCGCGAAGCCCTACTGGGAGTGACGCGGCAGCGCGGATCACGGCGACTTCTCCGTTTCCGGCGGCGAAAGCGCGACACTGGACGGACCGTTGAGCGCGTGGCCGTCGTCGGGAGCGAAGCGCGAGCCGTGGCAGGGACAGTCCCAGGTGCGCTCCGTGCTGTTCCAGGCGACGACGCAGCCCAGATGCGGGCAGGTCGCGTCGAGGCGGTGCAGGACGCCGTCGTCGTCGCGATGGACGGCCACCTTGTGCAATCCATGGCGCAGGATGGCGCCGCTTCCCGGAACGATATCCGCTTCGCTGTCGACTTCCGACGCCCGCACCCATGCCGAGTACTGGCGCACGACGTTGAGGTTCTCGAGTGCGAAATCCTTGCTGGCCTGTGGCGAAATTCGGGACGGATCGTACAACTCGCGCCAGGGATTCTCGCGGCCCTGGATCAGGTCGCCGATCAGCATGCCGGCGATGGTGCCGTGGGTCATGCCGGTGCCGGAGTCGCCGGTGGCGATGTAGACGTTGTCCTCGTCGCCCGGGTTGCGCCCGATGAAGGCGAGGGCATCGACCGGCTCGATGATCTGGCCCGACCAGCGATGGACGGTTTCCTGCGCCATCGGAAAACGCTCGCGCGCCCAGGCCTCGAGGCGGGCGAAGCGCACGGCGCCGTCGTCGGCCTGTCCCGTCTTGTGGTCCTCGCCGCCGACGATCAGCAGGTCGCCGTCGCCGGCCGGACCGGCGATGCGCACGTAGTGGTAGGGATCGAGCGTGTCCCAGTAGAGGGCCTGTACCACCGATCCGCGCGGCACGCGCAGGCCGATGACGAAGCTGCGGTAGGCAGCCTGCTTGGTGTGCATGGTCACGCGGTCGTTGATCGGCGTGTTGGTGGCGACGACGACGGCGCGTGCCGAGACCGTCGCCCCGGCCGCCGTACGTGCCGTCGCCAGCGTGCTGCCGCCACGGATCTCGGCGACGCGGCTGCCGGTGTGGATGCGCCCCCCGCGCGCCTCGACCGAAGCCGCCAGCGCCGACAGGTAGGCGAGCGGATGGAACTGCCCCTGGTTGGCGAAGCACAGGCAGGGGCCGGTATCGAAGCGCTCGAACGGGGCCTGCGGCACGAAGCGCACGTCGTGGCCGGCGCGCAGTGCCGCTTCAAGTTCGCGTTCGAGCACGTCGCCCGCGCCTTCGGGCGGCGCGAACAGGTAGCCGTCCAGACGCGTGAAGCCGCAGTCGATGCCCGCGTCGGCGACGATGCGCTCGATGGCGTCGATCGCCGCCATGTGGCTCTGCGCCGCGAGTCGTGCGCCGCCGCGGCCGTGCAGGCGCTCGAGTTCGAACCAGCGGTCGTCGAGCGCGCTGGCAAGATGGGCGGTGGTGCGCCCGGTCTCACCGCCGCCGACGGGGCCGTCGTCGAGCACGATCACTCGCACGCCTTCGCGGGCCAGCAGGTAGGCGGTGGTGATCCCGGCAATGCCGGCACCGACGATGCAGACATCGGCTTCGGCATCGGCTGCGAGCGGCGTGCGGCGGCTCGGCCCGAAGCCGCTCTGCCAGCAGGAGGTGGTGGCGTTCTCGGCGCTTGTGTTCATTTTGGCGGTCGTCGCCCCGCTGCGGCATGGGCCCATGGAACTGTTGGCGACGATATCGGGAATCGGGGGGGGCGTATGTTCGTTGACAAACTTTCCCGGGCATGCGGCTTGCCGAGCGACGTGTCTCAAGGCTCTGCGGCGGGGATGCGCAATGAATCCGCTCAAGGAAAACAAGCCGGGCGAGATCGACGATCACGCCGGGACGCACAAGGGAAACACGACCTCGCAACAGGGCGAGACGACCGCGCCCGCGCAGGTGCCGCGCCTGCCGCACGAGCACGACGAGTCGGCCGACAACCAGGCCGCCAACGACCGCCCCAGCCAGGAGCGCACCGAGCAGGGGTTCCGCGACGTCGAACGCGGCCTCGTCGACACCGATCGCCGCTCGGCCACCGAAAACCAGCAAATCGCCGGCCGCCTGGACCAGCGCAATGTCGAGCGCCGCAAGCAACCACGGCAGTAGCCGCCGGGTCCTGGTCCTGGTGCTGGCGCTGCTGCCGGCACTGGCCTCGGCGCAGGTCGTGGCGCCGTCGGGGCGCACGCCCGCCGATGGCGGCCCGGCCGATCCCGAGAGTCCCGGCGCGGCGGTGATCCGTCCGCTCGAGTCGGTGGTGCCGAATCCGCGTTCCACGGGACAGGCCCGCACGTTCGAGACGGCGGATGCGAAGTTCGTCCAATGGCTGCGGCGAGCGGCGCAGGGGCGCGTCGATGCCGCACGCATGGCGCTGAACGGGGGCGCGCATCCTTGCGTACGCAAGTACGCGGGGGATGTCGCCGAAACCCACGTTGCCCTGATCGACGAGATCGACGTGCTGGCCGCCGCGCGCCGCCTGACGCTGTCGACCAAGCTCGAGCCGGCCGACAGCAAGCTGCTGGCCGCATTGCAGAAGCTCTCCGGTCCTTCCTTCGACCGCCGCTTCGTCGCGGCGATGCGCACCGCCCAGGAACGCGACCTGGCGCGCGTGCGCCGCCAGGCCGGCGCAGCGCGGGACGAAGAGCTGCGCTCGCTGCTGCGGAACGCGGCACCGACGATCGCCACGCAGGTCGACATGGCGGTGACGCTGACGCCGATGGTCGCGTCTCCCGGGGCGTTGCCGCCGGGCACCGTTGCAACGGGGTGCTCTGCGTTCTAGCGCGTCGGCCGCCCGGGGGCCGGCAGGCGGTCCGACTCGATGTGCGCACGCGCTGTCAGGCGGGCTGCGCTTCGAAGCCGAGCATTTCGGCGGCATGCGCCAGCGTCTGGCGCGTACGCCCGTAGGCGCTCCAGTGCATCGCCGCGGCTTCGAGCCGCGCGCTTGGCGTGCGGATGTCGGCGATCGCCGGGTCGCGAAGCGTCGGCAGTTCGTCCCATGCCAACGGCAGCGAGACCGGCAGCCCGGGTCGTGCTCGCGCCGAATACGCCGCGACCGTAGTGGCGCCGCGACCGTTGCGCAGGTAGTCGACGAAGATGCGGCCGACACGGTTGCGCGGGCCGCTCCTGGCGACGAAGCGCTGGCGCAGATGCGTCGCGAGGTGGCGCACGACGGCGTGCGAAAAATCCTTGACGAAGCCCCAGTCGTCGCGCGGCGTCAGCGGCACGACGACGTGGAGGCCCTTACCGCCGCTGCCCTTGAGGAAACAGCGCAGCCCCAGCTCGTCGAGCAGGGCCTGCACGAGCTGGGCGCCCTCGACCACCTGCGCCCAGGCGACGCCCTCGCCGGGGTCGAGGTCGAAGATCATGCGGTCCGGATGCTCGGTATCGGGCGCACGTCCGTTCCAGGTGTGGATTTCGACGACGTTCATCTGCGCGGCGCCGAGCAGGGCAGCCGGCGTATCGATACCGAACGGGGCGGCGTGGCTGGGATCGAAGGCCGGATCGAGCGCGCGCACGCCGGGAAGCTGGCGGCCGTCGGCATGCTTCTGGAAGAAGGTCGTGCCGTCGATGCCGTCCGGCGCGCGCAGCAGCGCCAGGGGCCGGCCGGCAAGGTGCGGCAGCATCAGGGCGGCGACGCGCTGGTAATACTCGACGAGCTCGCGCTTGGTGGCGCCGCTGGCGGGGTCGATGACGCGGTCGGGGTTGGTGATGCGCAGCCGTTCGGCGCGCGGCGGTGCCGACGGTGGCGGCCGTGGATCCGGTTCGAGGCTGGCCGGTGCCTCGCGCCGGATGGCCGCAGCCGGCTTGTCGGCGCGCAGGCCCTTGAACACCGGATGGCGGATGCGTCCGTCGTGCGTCCATTCGGTGAAGGCTACTTCGGCGACGACCACGGGCTCGACCCAGTGCGCGTTGCGGTAGGGCGTGCGCTCGGCGAAGGGCGAGCCCGTTGCGCCGAGTTCGTCGAGGCGCGCCTTGACGCTGGCGAGCCGGGCGGCGTCGAAGCCGGTGCCGACCTTGCCGGCGTAATGCAGCGCGCCGGCGTCGTCGAAGACGCCGAGCAGGAGCGCGCCGAAGGCCTCGCGGCTGCCCTGCGGGTCGGTGTACCCGCCGATCACGAACTCCTGCCGCCGCGAGCACTTGAGCTTGATCCACTGGCGCGAGCGCCCGGTCGGGTACGGCGAGTCGGCGAGCTTGCCGATCACGCCCTCGAGGCGCATCTCGCAGGCGGCTTCGAGGATGTCGGCATCGCCCGGCGCCAAGTCTTCGCTGAAGCACAGGCGGCCGCCCGTTCGCGTGGCCAGCAGGTTGCGCAGCAGCGCGCGGCGCTGCATCAGCGGCACGGCGCGCAGGTCGTGCCCGGCGTACCAGGGAAGGTCGAAAACGTAGTAGCGCACCTCCGCCAGCGCCTGTCGACCGCGATCGAAGGCGTTCTGCAACGCCTGGAAATCGGGCACGCCGTTGCGCGCCTGGACGACGATCTCGCCGTCGAGCCAGGCAGGCGCCAGACCGAGGCCGCGCACGGCGTCGGCGAGGTCGGACAGGCGCGCCGTCCAGTCGTTGCCGTTGCGGGTGAACAGGCGCACGTCGTCGCCGTCGATGCGGGCGAGCAGTCGGTAGCCGTCGAACTTGACCTCGTAGCTCCAGTTGCCTTTCGGCTGCGCGTCGACCAGCGTCGCCAGCGCCGGCCTGAAGGTCTTTGGCAGCGGCGCCGGCTTCGCCGCGGCGGGCAGCGCCGGCGCGGCGTCGGCGAGCACGCTGTCGGGCAGCGCGGCGGTGACGTCGAACTCGGCGGCGCTGCGCGCGGCCTCGTCGCGTTCCTTGATCAGCAGCCATGATTCCTGCCGCTCGCCCTCGCGCGGGGACATGCGTACCAGCGTCCATGCGCCGCCGAGCTTGCGGCCGTGGAGCACGAACTTGAGCTTGCCGTCGCGGTAGCCGGCGGCGGCATCGCCGATCGGCGTCCAGGTGCCGTGGTCCCACACGATCACGTCGCCGGCGCCGTAGTGGCCCGGCGGGATCGTGCCTTCGAAGCCGGCGTAGTCGAGCGGATGGTCTTCGACGTGAACGGCCATGCGGCGCTGCTTCGGATCCAGGCTCGGGCCCTTGGGCACGGCCCAGCTCTTCAGCGTGCCGTCGAGTTCGAGGCGGAAGTCGTAATGCAGCCGCCGCGCGGCGTGCTTCTGGACCACGAAGGCCAGCGCCTGCGAACGCGCCGGTCCCGGGCCGCCGGCGGGTTCCGGGGAGGCCTTGAAGTCGCGTTTGTCACGGTAGCGGTGCAGGCGGGCGTCAGGCTTTTCCTTCATGGCGGCATGGGACCGCATGCAGCGCCGGCCGCTGGCGCGGCTGCGCGGGTGCGCCTGGTGCGTCGCCCGAATGCACGAGCACGAGACGCGATCGGGCGGGACCGCTCCGCGTTGCGACGACGGGAGACAGCGCCGCCGCCAGCGCCAGTTCATAGGCGACGACGGCATTGCCGATGCCGACGGCGACGTCGATCCATCCCGACCAGGAATCGGGTGCGACGGCGGGTTGCGGGCACTGCTGCCTTGTTGCTTGTGTGCGTGCTGGCATGTTGTCCTCCGATTGCCGGCCTCGATGCAGGACGCGAAGCAACAAGCGTGCTGAACGCGAGAGGCGCAAAAGGGGATGAAACGGGCTTCGATGGCAGCGTCGCCGGTAAGCTTGGGGACGCGGCGGTGAAAACTTTACAAATGGCATGGAAGTTCGATCGGATAAACTCCGCGCGCGCAGGGCGGCGGTGGCCGACGGCAGGACGAGGATCCTATGAGCGAAGACAACGAATCGGGCGAGCAGGGCGGCCAGGGCCGCCTGCTGGGGATATTGACCGCAGCGGGCGTGGGCATTCTGGTGCTGGTCTGCGTGGCGTCGATGGTCCTCATGATCGGCGTCATGGCCGAGGTGACGGCGCTCGGCGACCAATTGCGCAAGGCCAGCAAGGCGAACAAGGCGCTGCAGGAAGAAGTGGCGGCGCTCAGGGAGTACGTGCGTCCCTCGGCGGCGGCCCCCGCGGAGCCTCAACAGGAGGCGGTCAACATCGACGCCGCCGATCCGGCCAACGACTGCGTGATCCGCTCGGGCGAGCAGGGCAGCGGCGTCGCCGGCTGCATGGGCCTCGACCTGAAGGGCAAGATCAAGTAGGCGCAGTTCGCGCCATGACGCCGGGGCGCTGCGCGGAAGCCGCCCCAGGTCAGGCGTCGATGGCCTTCATGACGGCGCGCACGCGTGCGGCGCCATCGGCCGTGCCGCGCGGCGGCAGGCCGTCGAAATCCCCCCGCATCGCCTTGAGCGCATAGCGCTCGCGCTCGATCTCTCGCACCGTGCGCACGCCGAGGCGCCGGAACACGGGCACCGGCGGACACCAGCCCTGGAGCGCATGCTGCCCGAAGAAGGACAGCACGGCGGCCGGCAGCCAGAGAAAGCGCCGGTCGACGCGCTGCGCCAGCACGAGGCCGACCAGGACGAGCGTCGAGGCGTTGAGTTGAAGCAGGCGCTCGATGTCCCACTCGCGGTCCAACTGGCGCAGGCGCGCATCGAACTGCGCGGACTCGGCGTCCTCCATCGCGGTCAGGCCGGCATCCGTGCGCCGGCGCAGCGCGGCGTTGACCTCGGGGTGCGTGTGGCGCTCGACGCGCGTCGCGGTGGGCGGCAGGTGTTCGATCAGCACCATTGCGTGGCCGTCACTTTCCGATCGGACCGGAGGTCTCGGTGTCCCCGGCGGCGCTCGCCGACGGAGACGCGGCGGTCATGACGGCATCCGAGCGGGTGCCGATGGCGACGAAGTCGCCGCGCAGCGCCTTGAGCGCGTAGCGCTCGCGCGCGATCTCGCGCCCCGAGCGCACGCCGAGGCGGCGGAAGACCGGCATCAGCGGATACCAGCCGGTCAGCGCATGCATGAAGACGGCGCCCGCGGCGACGGCGGTCACGCCCAGCAGCGCCGGCGAGACGAATACGCCGAGGGCGAGGCCCGCGAGCCCGGTTGCCGCGGCTTCGGCCTCGACCGTGCGATCGCTGTCCCATTCGCAGTCGAGTTCCTCGAGGCGCTTGGCGATGACTCCCGGGTCGGCGTCGGCGTAATCGGCAACGCTGCGCACGGTGCGGTCGTCGATGCGCTGCAGGACGGATTCGGCAGTGTGGGTGCGGACGCGGTCGGTATCGAGCATGGGCGCCGAACGGCAAGCGGCGCGCCCGAACGGCCTATCGCCGCCAGTGCACGCGCAGCAGCTTCTCGCCCTCGTTGTAATGGAACTCGAGCTCGCCGGCGTAGGCGTGATACAGCGCCTCGCCGAAGTCGCGAGCCAGGCGGATGTCCGTCGTCGTGACGACGATGCCCCCGTCCTCGCTGTCCTCGTCGTCCTCGACGTCCATGATGCGCACCAGCGCATGCAGGCCTTTCGCCTTTTCTTCGTGGTGCCGCAGGAGTCGCATCAGCTCTTCGCGATGGGCCTCGAAGAAAGGACCGGCGATGAACACGAATCCGGCCGGATAGTGGTCGCGGGTGCGCTGGCATGCAGGGCACACCACTTCCTCAGCGCCTGCCGGCCGCTCGCTCCACAGCCAGCGGCCGCGGTCGTAGACGGCGCCGCAATCCGCGCAGACCGAGGGCTCCTGCAGCTTCTGCTGCGGACGGTAGGTGTCGTGCTCGTATTCCTGGCGCAACTGGTCGTGCCGCACGGGCTTGAAACCGCCGAGCGATATGGCGTGGGTCATGGGGTGCCTCCTTGCGCGCTGGCGCGGTAAGGCGGCGGGGCAAATGCCGGGCCGCGTCAGGCGGCGAAGGCGAACAGCCGGTGAAACTGGGCGATTTCGACCAACTGGCGGATCGTTGGGCTGCAGTCGGCCAGGTGCACCGACTTGCCCGACGAAAGGGCCCGCTCGCGCAGGATCAGCAGCATGCCGAGGGCTGCGCTGTCGATGTAGTCGACGCCCGCAAAATTTATCTGGATGCGGCTCGCTGGCCCTGCCAGCGCCTTGTCGCGCGCCGCTACGAAGGCTCGGCGTGCGGCGAAGTCGAAACGGCCCTGAAGCTGGATCTCGACCAGACCGTAGCCGTTGGTGACCTTGAAATCCATTTATCCGTCTCCCGTCACGATCTATCCATAAAGCAATATTCGTGCGGCACGCCGGATGGCAGAACGGCGCGCCGGAACTGCCAAGCGGGCGTTCCGGAATCGGGAGGCGTTCCCGATTCCGGGAGCTGCTGCGGTGGCTTAAGGAGCCGCGCCGTTGCTGGCGTCGGCGAGGCGCACGAGGTCGAGGACGGTTTCAGCGCCGGTCTTCTGCATCAGCCGCGCCTTGTGGATCTCGACCGTGCGATGGCTGATGCCGAGCATGCGGGCGATCTCCTTGTTGGCGAGGCCGGTGACGGCCAGCGCCATGACCTCTCGTTCACGCTCGGTGAGCGTCGCCAGACGCGAGGCTGCGTTGTGGTTCGCCGCGGCGGCGATGCGCCGTCGCCGGCTTTCGGCAACGGCCGTCTCGACGCAGTGGAGCAGGGCGTCGCCGGTGACCGGCTTGGTGAGGAAGTCCACGGCGCCCGCCTTGATGGCGCGCACGCTGGTCGGGATGTCGCCGTGTCCGCTGAGGAAAACGATCGGCAGGTCGAGGCTGCGGCGCCGGAGTTCGTCCTGCAGGCGGATACCGTCCATGCCGGGCATGCGCAGGTCGAGCACGAGGCAACCGGGGCCGTCGGCAAGTTCCGCGTCGAGGAAGGCCTCGGCGCTGGCATAGCACTCGACGGCATAACCTTCCTGCTCGATCAGCAGGCCGAGCGAATCGCGTACGGCAAGGTCGTCGTCGACGAGGTATACGGTCGGTAACTCGTTCATTTGGTGAATGGTACGGTGAAGTGGAAGGTGGCGCCGCGGTTGCCGTCCAGGTCAAGCCACAGCTCGCCGCCGTGCGCCTCGATGAGGGCACGGCTGATGGCGAGGCCGAGGCCGATGCCGGTGCTCTTGCTGGTGAAGAAGGGTTCGAAGATGCGGGCGGCCATCTCGGCGTCCAGCCCGGGGCCGCTGTCGTGCACCGTCACCTGGGCGGCATGGCTGGCAGCCAGCGGGCGCACGGCGATCTCGATGTCGGCTTCGGCTTCGGTGTCGTCGCCCATGGCCTCGACGCCGTTGTGGATCAGGTTGACCAGCACCTTCTGCAATTGCAGCCGGTTGCCGAACACGGGCGGCAGGTCGGCGCCGATGCGCAGGGTGGCGCGGAAGGGCCGGCAGTTGTCGCGCGCGATGGCGACGGCGTCGCGGACGACGCCGTTGATGTCGAGCGGCGTCGCGATGATGTCGCCGCTGTGCAGGAAGTCAATCAACTCGTGGAGCGTGCGGCCGGCGCGCTGCGCCTGCTCGACGCTGGATTCGAGCGCGTGGATCAGCTTGTCGGAGGAGGTGAGGCCCTTGCGCAACATGCGCAGGGCGGCGTCGTTGTAGGCCGAGATGGACACGAGCGGCTGGTTCAGTTCGTGGGCGATGGCGGCGGCGGTCTGGGCGGCCACCTGTTGCTCGAGCAGGGTCTCCAGTTCGCTGCGCCGCTGGCGCAGTTCGCCCTCGAGGCGCCGCTGCCGCGTGACGTCCTTGACGGCGCCGACGATGCGCACTGCGCGGCCCTGGTCGAAGAAGGCCTGTCCGGTAGCCGCCACCACGCGCTCGACACCGGTACGGCTGACGACTCGGTATTCGGCAGCGAACCCGCCGTCGCCTTCGGGGTCGAGCGCGCGATCGATCGCCGCCTTGGTGGTGACGCGGTCGTCGGGATGGACGCCGGCGATGAAGGTGCCGAAGCTGATCGGCTCGTCGGGGCCGGCTCCCCACATTTCGCGCATGCGCTCGTCCCATTCGAGCGTGTCCGCGGCGATGTCGCGATCGAAGATGCCGAGCCCGGCGGCGTTCTTGGCGAGCCGCAGGCGTTCCTCGCCGGCGTGGAGGTTGTGCAGCGCCACGCGCAGTTCGGTGATGTCCTCCTTGACCGCCATGTAGTGGGTGATGCGGCCGTTCGCCTGGCGCACTGGCGAGATGGTCGCCACCTCGACGTATTCGCTGCCGTCCTTGCGCCGGTTGATGAATTCCCCGCGCCAGGTGCGTCCCTGGAGCAGCGCCTCCCATAGGCGATCGTAGCTGGCCGGCGGCGTGCGCCCGGACTTGAGAACGTTCGGATTGCGCCCGATCACCTCGGCGGCGTTGTAGCCGGATGCGATGGTGAAGGCCGGGTTCACGTACTCGATGCGCCCGTCGAGGCCGGTGATGATGATGCTGACGGGGCTTTGCGCGACGGCCAGTGAAAGCTTGCGCAGCTCTTCCTCGGCGCGCATGCGCTCGGTGACGTCGTGGAAAACGACCACGAACTCGCCGGGCGCCGGACGGTAGGCAGCGATCGAGAACCACGCGTCGAGCGCCTGGACATGGGTGTCGAAGCGCACCGGTTCGCCGCTGCGTACCACCTTGTCGAAGTTCGCGAGCATCTCGGGATTGGTCGCCGTGGTGCCGGGCATGACTTCGGAGAACGTCCGCCCGACGACGTCGCGCAGGCCGGTCATGCGCGCGAAGGCAGGATTGACGGTCAGGTGCAGGAAGTCGATCGCTTCGTCGTCGCGGTAGATCATGCGGCAGTGCGCGTAACCGTCGAGCATGTTCTCGAACAGCGAACGGTAGCGTGCGTTGCTCTCGCGCAGTGCCTCCTCGACTTGACGCCGGCGCGAGACGTCGTTGACGGTGACGAACGTGTATCGCTCGCCCTCGAAATCGAAGGGGGCAAGCCCGATTTCCACCGGGACTTCGACGCCGCCGCGCGCCAGGGCGATCACATCCTCGCGCCGGCACATCGGGCGACGATCGGGGTTGTCGATGAAGCGCGCACGATGCCCGGCATGCTGCGACCGGAAGCGCGGCGGGATCAGCTGCTCGACGGAAATGCCGGTCAGTTCGTCTTCGGCGTAACCGAACAGCTGCCGCGCCGCCGCATTGGCGAGAGCGATGTGCCCCGCCGCGTCGACGACCAGGACGGCTTCCGCCGTCGCATCGAGCAACTGGCAGCAACTGATGCGTTCCGGGCAGCGGACCAAGTCTTGCTCCTGCAGGCGATGTGAATCGAAAGGCGGGCTACGCTATGGCATCGACCTCTCGATGTCAATGCTGCCAGCAGGGGAAAGACCGGCAGCACCCTCGCCGAGCCTTGCTGCATCGGGGTAGGGCGATGCTTATACGCGCTCGCGCGTATTGTTGCCGAGCGCACGCTCTCCTACCTTTCAGGGCTCCGAGCACCCCCACCCACAATAGAGAGAGTCCAGCATGAAACCATCCGAGTCCGGCCGCAAAGCGAGCAACAAGTCTCAAACCGCGAAGAAGGCGAATGGCGGTAGCCGCACGGACGACCGTTTCGAGCAGATTTCCATCGCCGCCTACTATCGGGCCGAAGCGCGCGGCTTCGAGCCAGGCATGGCGATGGACGACTGGCTCATGGCCGAAGCGGAAGTCGACCGGAGTGTGGCCTGCTAGGCAAGCACCAAGGCAGCATAAAAAGATAACGATGGAAGGGAGTGAAATGAGCAGGCATTGCGACAGGCCCCAGATGAAGTGGCTTGAACTTTCCGTTTCAGGGAGCTGGAGGCGGAACGACGCAACGATGAAGGTGCTTCCGGTCGTTACCGGCGAGGATCAGCAGTGCTATGCGCTGGCGCTGGACCAGCGGTGGCTTTGCGGCAGCGACGGCGCCCTGACGTTCTTCGATTCGAAGGCGGCCGCCACACGGTTCCTCGAGTTGATGAACGTCGACAAATACGTGGAGGGCGAAGGCAGCGAGCCGGTCGCCCTCGGCTCAGATCCCTTCCAGTGCTTCCAGTACGGTGCCAAGGGACTCAAGTCCTGCGACAAGTGCATGAGGGGTGACGAATCCCGCTCCGCCGCCGTGCGCGAATTCGCTCGCTGGGAGGAGCGCTGGTAGTTCATGTCCTTGCGCTGCCCAAGAAGATCGGCCCCAGCGCCATGTGCGTGACCTCCTGATCAGAAGCTGAAGCACCGGCCTCCGGAAAAAAAGAAGCCGCCCGCGGGCGGCTTTGTTTCGCGGAGGAGAACGCGGAAGAAACTAGTCGGCAGCCCGCACGATCACGCGCAGGCGCGGCGAGCCCGAATTGCCGAGCTCGTTGAAGAAGAGATTGCTGGGGAAAAGTTCGCCGCTGCGGTCGAGCGCGGCGAACGGCTTGCCGATGCGGGACAGGAACTGCAATTTCGGATTGACGTGGCCGCGGAGCATCAGTTCGGTGCCCTGCATCTGGGGCAGGAGCATCGAGAGGTGACGCCAGACCACTTCGCTGCGCCGGTAGCCGAACAGGCTCTCGATCGCGCGGTTGCAATCGCAGATCATGCCGCGCTCATCGACCATCAGCGCAGGCGGGTCGGATTCAAGCGTCGTCGCGTCGTCCTGCCGATTCGTGTTTTCGGCCGACTGCCTCCGCGGTTCCGTCGATGCCATAACGGTCTCCTCTGTTGGTCGCCCCCCCGCCGCTTATCCATGTGATCCACGCGGTGTAAGGAAACATCGTGAAAACTACGCGGGCAGCCGGCGCGGGTAAATACGCGTGTGCGCGTACGTTCGCCAGCACACGCTGCGGCTGCGGGAGACGGTCGTCACGCTGCGCAACCGTGGCGCGGCTGTACCATTGCTGCATGAGACGGAATCGCCACTTCGCGCACAAGCCCTTGCTGGCAGTGGCCCTCGTGCTGCTGCTCCATGGCCTGCCTGCATCCGCGGCAGAGCCGGCGACGGCGCTGGACACCGGACGCCTGACGAGTTTTCGCTTGGAAGCCGAGGCCCACAACGACGGGGACCCGTTGGCCAATCTTTATCGGGCCGGCTATTACGGCGGCTATCTGGCGGGCGTCCTGGACAGCCTGCAAGGCACGCGCATCTGTTTCCGCGAGTGCATCTGCGAACTCGACAAGCTCGTCGCGCGCCACCTTGCCGATCGTCCCGTGCCAACTGAGCGCCCCGTCGTCGACTGGCTCGTGCCGCTCCTCGAAGCCCGCTATCCCTGCCGGTAGCGCCGGTGCTACCCGTTCGAATCGGTGAAGTCGCCGGCGGGTTGCTCGAAGACGAACCAGCGCTGGAACTGGCGGAGCACGGCGGCAGCGACGTCCGCCTTGAGTTCCGCCTGGGTGGGAGGGGCAGGGCGGTGGTGCGCCGCACGAAAGCCATCCTCAACCCCCTCTTTCACGCAGCGTTCCATCAAGTCGTAGAGGCGAATCTTCACGCTCGGCTCCTTCTTCTGCGGACGACCCAATCTAGGGGAGGCCGCGATCGCGGACAATCCCCGACAACCGGTATTCGTCGAACGCAGTCGGTGCGGGAACTTCGCGGCGCGGCTGGGCTCCGAAGATCATGACCGGGATTATCAAAGTACCCTCGCGGCTTCGGCGCCGGCTCGTCACCGCTGCACTTCTGGTTCCGTCGATGCTGCTCCCGGCGGTTCGCACCGACGCTGCGTCAGGCCGCCGGCCGACACCCTCGCAAACCGAGGGGCCGTTCTATCCCGTGGAACTGCCTCGAGACGTCGACTTCGATCTGCTGCGCAATGGCAGCCTCCAGTACCCGGAGGGACAGCCGGCATGGATCGAGGGCAGCGTCACGGATGTTTCCGGACGGCCGGTCTCCGGCGCCGTCGTCGAAATCTGGCAATGCGACCACGCCGGCCATTACCATCATCCCGGCGACGGCGGCCAGGCCGATGCGCGCTTCCAGGGTTTTGGCCGCGTGACTGTGACGGCGGACGGCCGCTACCGCTTTCGCACCATCCGACCGGCACCATACGAGGGACGAACGCCGCACATCCATCTGAAGGTCAGGCTCGGAAGCCGCGAACTCCTGACGACACAGGTCTATGTGCTCGGCGACCCGCGAAATATGCACGACTTCCTGTGGCAGAGCCTGAGTACCGCCGAGCGCGATGCCCTGACGGTGCCGTTCCAACCGGGGGCGGGTGGCCTCAAGGCGAGTTTCGATATCGTGGTGGCGGCCTGACGTTCGGGGTCCAAATTGCAGTTGACATAATATACATTATCGGCCCATCAATAGGGGGTGCCAAGCGGGACTCTCAGTCCTCGTAGGCACCTTCGGACCGGAGGTATTCGACGACCGCTGCATGTCCGTTCTTCAGCGCGAGCATCAGCGCCGTGCCGCCTTCGTAATCTTCGACATCCATATCGGCATCCGCTTCGACCAGAATCTGGACCAAGGCAAGATTTCCGCCACCGGCCGCGAACATCAGCGGCGTCTGCCCGTTGGGTGCGATGGCGTCGAGATCGGCACCGCGATCTATCAACAGCGTCGCGATGTCGCCATGCCCCCCAAACGCCGCGTAATGCATCGCCGTCCAGCCGTCGTTGTCCGGCGAAGCGCCAGCATCGAGCAGGCGGCGTACGCCCTCCATGTTCCCACGGAACGTGGCAAGCATGATGGCGTTGTCGCCATATCTGTTGCGTTTCTGTGGGTTAGCGCGGTTTGTTAACAAAAAGTTAAGGAGTTCGAGGTTCCCATTTCGGGCTGCAATCATGGTTAGCGTATTGCCTTCGGCATCGGCGGTATTGACGTCCATGCCGCGCTTGAGCAGATCCACTACCTTGGCCGTATCGTCCCCGTTTGCGGCGACGAGAATGTCGTCGTAGCTGCCGGCAGTCGCGGCACCGGCGGCGACGAGGCCCAGCGCGAGCGTCAGGGTGCGAATGAACTTGATGTCAGACATGGTTCGGGATGGCGGTGTTGAAGAGGCGGAAGAAGTTGTCGGTTGTCGCTTCGGCGACAGCCTCGAGGCTGAGCCCCTTGAGGCGCGCGATTTCCATGGCCACGTGGCGAACGAAGGATGGCTCGTTGGTCTTGCCGCGATGCGGAACCGGCGCCAGATACGGTGCGTCCGTTTCCACCAGGATTCGATCGAGGGGCACGGCCGTCGCGACTTCCTTGAGGGCAACGGCATTCTTGAAGGTGACGATGCCCGAGAAGGAGATCATGAAACCGAGGTCGAGCGCCTGCCTGGCGATTTCCATGTCCTCGGTGAAACAGTGAAACACGCCGCCAACCTCCTCTGCATGCCCCTCGCGCAGCAGGCGCAGCGTGTCGGATGCGGCGGCTCTTGTGTGGATAATCAGAGGCTTGCGCGTTCTTCTTGCCGCCGCGATGTGCGTCCTGAAGCGCTGCCGCTGCCACTCCAGGTCGCCCTGCAGGCGGTAGTAGTCGAGCCCGGTTTCGCCGATGGCGATCACCTTCGGGTCGGCGGCCAGTGCGACGAGCGTCGGCTCGTCGGGCTCGGCTGCATCCTCCTCGGTGTCGGGATGCACACCGACCGCTGCGTAGAGGTTTGGATGGTCGTGCGCGATGGCCATCACCGCAGGCAGCCGCTCGAGCGTCACGCCGGCGCAAAGGGCCCAGCCGACGCCCGCCTCTTTCATTCGGACCAGGAGTCCCGGGATGTCGGCGGCCAACTCGGGGAAGTCGAGGTGGCAGTGCGAATCGACGAGCGGCGTCATCGCGCGGCCGGGGCCACGGCCCGCAGGTAACGGGCCGCGATGTCATCCAGGAACAACCGCGGGTTCAGCGGATGGTTGGCGAGCGCCCGGACGCGCATCAGCTCCTGGTAGTAGCCGATCATGGCCTCCGCGTCGGCTGCCTTCGCAATCGCGGTCGCCTGTGCTTCGCGTCCCACAAGGAAGCGCAGCCGCCCCGAGAGCTTGAAGCTGGCGAGGTCGAACAGGCACTTCTGGATCGTGGCCACCAGTTCCTCCATCCTGAGTCCGCCGTCCTTCTTGACGAGCCCCTCCCAGCGTGCGGCCAGCCCGAGGAAATCCGCCCTGGCGTCGAGCAGGCTCGACGTAACGTCGTCGAAGGCCGTCATGCGCCCGCGCTCGAACTCCTCCAGTGCGCGGATCGGCGTTCCGCCGGTCAAGGACAGCAAGGGAAGTGCCTTCGACGCCCCCTGTGCGACGAGCCATTGTTTGGCCTGCTCGGCATCCGGCCGACCCAGAGCGATGGTCCTGCAGCGGCTGCGGATCGTCGGCAGCAGCTTGCGCCATCGGTCCGATACCAATATAAAACATACCCCTGCAGGCGGTTCTTCAAGCATCTTGAGAAGTGAATTCTCGGCCGCCAGGTTCATGGCCTCGGCCGGTTCGATGACGATCACGCGTCGGCTGCTGCGGTGTCCGCCGATGTAGACGAGGTCTTCGAGCCCCCGGATCTGGGAGATCAGGATCTGGCTGCTGGCTTTCTTCTTGTCGCCCTCGCCCGCCTCGGCGCCGTCGGATTCCGCATCCGCTTCCGGAATCACGTGACGAATGTCCGGATGGTTGCCCGATGCGAAAAGGCGACAGGCTTCGCAGGTCCCGCAGGCGGCATCGGCGGGACTGCGCTCGGATTCGCACAGCAGGCGTTGCGCCATGGCGGCGGCAAAACGGCTCTTGCCAATACCGCTCGTTCCCGTCAGCAGGATCGCGTGTGGCGGTCCGCCGGCGGTCGACCACAGCCGAGACCACTCGGTTGCATGCCAAGGAAGATGTTCGTTAACAGCCACTTGATACTATCTTCTCGAGTAAAGAATGAATTTCGGCAATCGATTGACCGCCGTCGATCACGCGTATCCGGCCGGCCTCCCGGTGCGCTCGATCGAGGTAGGCGGCGCGCACGCGCTCGAAGAAATCGCGCTTTTCCTGCTCGAAGCGGTCGAGTTCGCGTCCCATGCCCTGGACGCGACCCAGCGCCACGTCGGTCGGGACGTCGAAAAGCAGCGTCAGGTCCGGCGAGAGGCCGCCCTGGACCCAGCGCTCGAGGATCTCGAGCTTGCCCGTCGGCAGGCCGCGACCGCCACCCTGGTACGCGAAGCTGGCGTCGGTGAAGCGGTCGCAGACCACCCAGTCACCGCGTTCGAGTGCTGGCTCGATGACCTGGGCGATGTGCTCGCGTCGCGCGGCGAACATCAGCAGGGCCTCGGTTTCGAGGTTCATCGCCTCGGACAGCAGCAGCGCGCGCAACTTTTCGCCCAACGGCGTTCCGCCGGGCTCACGGGTCTGGACCACCGTCCTGCCCTGCTCGCGCAGGAGCTCGACCAGCCGCGTCAGGTGCGTGCTTTTCCCTGCGCCGTCAAGGCCTTCCAGCGTGATGAACTTGCCTCGCACCCTACCCTCCCCTGCGCTTCTGGTATTTCGCCACGGCGCGATTGTGCTCGTCGAGCGTCGCCGAAAACACGCTCGAGCCGTCGCCACGGGCGACGAAGTAATAGAAGTTGCTCGCCGGCGGGTGCAGCGCGGCCTGGATCGAGGCCAGTCCCGGCATGGCGATCGGCGTCGGCGGCAGGCCGGCGCGGGTGTAAGTGTTGTAGGCCGTGTCCGCGCCGAGGTCGTGCTTGCGGATGTTGCCGTCGAAGCGCTCGCCCATGCCGTAAATCACCGTCGGATCGGTCTGCAGCCGCATGCCCTTGCGCAGCCGGTTGACGAAGACCGAGGCGACCTGCGGTCGATCGGCCGGCTGCCCGGTCTCCTTCTCGACGATGGAGGCCATGATCAGCGCCTCGTACGGCGAGGCGTAAGGCAGGCCAGGATCGCGGCCCTGCCACTCGGCGGCCAGCCTTGCCTGCATGGTCCGGTAGGCGCGGCGCAGGATGTCGAGGTCGCTGGAGTTCTTGTCGAAAACGTAGGTGTCGGGGAAGAAAAGGCCCTCGGGGTGTACTTCGACGGCGCCGATGCGGGCGAGTATTTCGCGCGGCGCGAGTGCTGCACTGTCGTGCGCCACGTCGGGATGGTTGTCGAGCACGGCCCTGATTTCACGGAACGTCTTGCCCTCGACGAAGACGACGGCGGCTTGAGTGACGTCGCCTTGCGTCAGCTTGTCGAGCAACTGCATCGGCGTGACACCCCGCACGATCTGGTAACTGCCGGCCTTGATGTCGGCTGCACGACCCAGCAACCGGCCCAACAGGCTGAAGCGCCGGGGATCGAAGCCGACGCCGGCGGCCGCCATCTGCGCCGAGGCGGCCTTGAGCGGCGTGCCGGGCTTGATGCTGAACTCGAGCGGGCTGGTGGCGAGTTGCAACGGCTGGCTCGCGAACCACGCCAGCCAGCCGGCGAAGCCGAGTCCGATGAGCACTGCGAGGGCGAAAAGGCGCGCGAGAAGACGCATGGGGCGGGGCGAAAAGTTCGGCCGCTATAATAATTGATCGAACTCGACCGCCGGCGGAGAAATGACAATGAAGCAGAAGTGGATCGACTTTCTCGCCGAAAGGGGCGCCGACGCAAGCGCTGAAGCCTTCGGCAATCCGGCCGCCGAACTGGCTGCCGCCCGCGATGCGACGATCATCGCCCCCCTCCCCGACTTCGGCCTGATCCGCGCCGCCGGCGAGGACGCCGCGCCCTTCCTGCACAACCTGCTGACCAACGACGTCAAGGGCCTGGCGCCCGATGCCGTGCGCTTTGCCGGCCTGTGCACCGCCAAGGGGCGGCTGATCGCATCGTTCCATCTCTGGCATGACCGGCAGGACAACCTGATGCTGATGCTCTCGGCCGACATCCAGCCCGCCATCCTCAAGAAGCTGTCGATGTACGTCCTGCGCAGCAAGGTCAAGCTGGCCGACGCTTCAGACGAGCTCGTGCTGATCGGCGTCGCCGGTCCGCAGGCCGAGTCTCTGGTCGGTGGCCTCGCCGACGCCGTCCCATTCCCCATGCAGGTCGTTCCCTGCGAAGGCGGTCAGGCGCTGCGGCTCGACGAACGCCGTTTCGTGCTGGCCGTCGAGTCCGACGCCGCACCCGGGACATGGGCGAAGCTGGCTGCGCAGGCCGTGCCGGTCGGCAAGGCCGCCTGGCGCTGGCTCGAGATCGCCGCGGGCCAGCCGCGCATCGTCGAGGGCACTCAGGAAGCCTTCGTGCCGCAGATGACCAACCTCGAAGCGCCAGCTGTCGGCGGCGTCAGCTTCACCAAGGGCTGCTATCCGGGACAGGAAATCGTCGCCCGCGCCCAGTATCTCGGCAAGGTCAAGCGCCGCATGTTCCGCGCACGGCTCGATGCGGCGATCGCGCCGGGAACCGACGTCTTCGCGCCCGAGACCGGCGACCAGCACTGCGGCGGCATCGTCACCGTCGCGCCCTCGCCCGACGGCGGCTACGAGTGCCTCGTCGTCGCGCAGGAATCCTGCGTCGCGGCCGGCGAGGTCCATGTCGGCAGCACCGACGGGCCGCGGCTTTCCTTCCTCGAGCTGCCTTACACCGTCGGCTGAACCTCGGCGCCGTGTGCCTGATCCTGCTGGCCTGGCGCGCCCATCCCGACTATCCGCTGGTCGTCGCCGCCAACCGCGACGAGTTCTTCTCCCGGCCGACCGCTGCCGCGGCGCCCTGGCCCGAGGCCCGGGGCGTATTCGCCGGGCGCGACCTGCAGGGCGGCGGCACCTGGCTCGGCATCGGCCGCGGCGGCCGCTTCGCCGCCCTGACCAACTACCGCGATCCGGCTTCCCAGCGGCCTGACGCCGCCTCGCGCGGCACGCTGGTCGCCGATTTCCTGCGCGGAGACGAGCGCGCCCCGGCCTACGTCGATCGCGTCTCGGCGCACGCCGTCGCCTACAACGGGTTCAACCTTTTATGCAGCGACGGCGACAGGCTGGTCTGGTTCAGCAACGTCGGCGGTTCGGCGCGCGAACTCGAGCCCGGCGTCTACGGACTTTGCAACCACCTGCTCGACACACCCTGGCCGAAGGTGCAGGCCGCCAAGTCGGCGCTGCACGAGGGGCTGACCGCCCTGCCCGACGATGCGCCGCTGTTCGACCTGCTGCGCGACGACGGCATCCACCCCGACGAGGACCTGCCGCGCACCGGCGTCAGCCTCGAATGGGAACGCCTGCTGTCGGCCGCCTTCGTACGCGCGCCGGGCTACGGCACGCGCAGTTCGACGGTGGTGACGATGGCTGCGGACGGCTGGACGACCTTCGACGAGCAGACCTGGTTTGAAGGCGCGGCGCCCGGGCCGCGCGTGCGCTACCGCCTCAGGCGGTAGCTTCGTCGGAAATATCGACCGGCGTGTAGGGCGGCACGAGGTCGAACAGTTCGGCGATGTCGGCGTTGCGCATGCGTACGCAGCCGATCGAGCCCGGCGTACCCATTGCGACCGTGTCCGGACTGCCGTGGATGTAGACGTAGCGGCGCATGGTGTCGACCTCGCCGAGGCGGTTGAAGCCCGGCTCGCAGCCCGACAGCCAGAGGATGCGCGTCAGTATCCAGTCGCGGCCCGGATGTGCGGCGGCGAGTTCGGGCGACCATGTCTCGCCAGTCGGGCGGCGCCGCACGAACACCGTGTTCTCGGGCTGGCCGGCGCCGATCTTGGCGCGGACGACGTGCCGGCCGCGCGGCGTGCAGAAACTGCCGCTCTGCTCCCCTGCCCCGTTTTTCGCCGTCGAAACCGCATAGCGACGCAGCAGTTCGCCGTCGTCGCCATAGAGTTCCAGCGTCTGGCGCGGGATGCTGATGGCGATGCGCATCAGGCGACCGCCGTGCGGCCGCGCCGGGCGGCGAAGAACGACGACAGCAGGCCGCCGCATGCTTCGGCCATCACGCCGCCGACGACCTCGGCGTGGTGGTTCAGGCGATCCTCGGCGAACAGGTCGATGACGCTGCCGGCCGCGCCGGTCTTCGGGTCGCGGGCGCCGAAGACGACGCGGGCGACGCGTGCGTGCATGATCGCGCCGACGCACATCGCGCAGGGTTCGAGCGTCACGTAGAGCGTCGAGCCCGGCAGGCGGTAGTTGCCGAGCCGCTGGGCGGCGTCGCGCAGGGCCATCACCTCGGCGTGCGCCGTCGGGTCGTGGCGGCCGATCGGCTGGTTCCAGCCGCGACCGACGATCTCGCCGTCGAGCACGACCACGGCGCCGACCGGCACTTCGCCCGCAGCCCCCGCGGCGCGAGCCAGTTCGAGGGCTGCGGCCATGAAGTCTTCGTCAGGAACGGTCGTCATGCGCGGGATTCTACTTTTGCCGCTCGATGACGATGCGGGCGCGCTGCTTTCCCGGCGCCTTGCGCGAGGCCGAGATCTCCAGCACCGCCGGCGGCGGCGCGTCGCGCTTCATCGCAGCGCGGGCGTACTTGGCACGCAGGGCGGCGATGCGCCGGTCGACCTTGTCGACTTTGAGATTGCGCGCCGCCAGCGCCTCGCGGATGCCCATCAATTCTTCGATGTCCTTGGGCACCGGCTCGGAGCGGCGGCTCTCGCCCCAGTCGGCACGCGGGCGGTTGGCGGCGAGCTGGAATTCCTCCTGCGTCGACACCATGCGCGCGATCTTGGTGTGGTTGAACTTCATCGCCCAGTCGAGCGCGCCCTGGCCGTAGTCGTTGCGCACGCGGGTGTCGGCGCCGCGCGCCATCAGCCAGCGCGCGAGGTTCTCGCGGCCTTCGTAGACGGCCATCATCAGCACGCTGGAGCCGTTGGTGCTGCGCGCATCGATGTCGGCGCCGCGATCGAGCAGCAGTTCGGCGACATCGTCGTGCCCGGCAAAGACCGCGTAGTGGAGCGCCGACCACTGCTTTTCGCCGCTGTTGACCCGCGCGCCGCGCTCCAGCAGCCAGCGCACCGCGTCGCGGCGGCCCTTCCAGGCCGCGTGCATCAGCGCCGTCTCGCCGAGCGCGTTGGCCTTGTCGATGCCGGCGCCGCGGGAAAGGAACAACTGCATCAGCGGGAGGTTGCCTTCCCAGGCGCCGATCATCAGTCCGGTGCCGATGCGATCGCCCTCGAAATCCGGCGGCAGGCCGGCGTCGAGCCATGCGCGGGCGCGATCGACGGCGCCGACTTCCATCTGCACGCGGAACTCGACCGGGTCCGGCAGGGCGGCCTCGACGCGGAACACGGCCAAGGCGAGCCATGTCGCGGCGACGAGCCGAACCAGGCGGGAATGGCGGGTCTCCTCGTGCATTAGACTTCGGGCTCCATGTCAGAGCGCGATTCTAATCCGGGCTTCGCGGCCCTCGCCGGCAATCGGCGGCTGCTTGCGGCGATTGCGCTCTCCATGCTCCTGCACGGCGCAATCCTCGGAGCGGTCCACCTGCTCGGCCTTGCGAAGACCCGCCCGCAGCCGGTGCCTCAGCCCGCCATCGAGGCTACCTTGCCGCCGTTGCCGCGTGCCCCTGCGCCGACGCTGATCGCTCCCGAACCGGTCGAGCAAGCCGTCGCGGCAAGCGCGCCACCTCCCCGTCCGCCACCTTCACGCCCGCGCCCGCGTCCGTCGCGAGCCGGCATGCAGGCGGACCTTGCGAGCCTGGCCTCGCGCCAGATTGCCCAGCGCCTGATGTATCCGGAGGAGGCGATCGCCCGTGGCCTCGAGGGCGAAGTGCTGGTCCTGCTGTTCCTCGACGCCGACGGCAACTCCGTCGCCGCACGCCTCGAGCGCAGCAGCGGCCACGCGATCCTCGACGACGCCGCCGTCGCGGCCGCCCGGCAGGTGAACGCCATGCCCGAAGGCGAACCGCGCGAGGTGCTGTTGCCGGTGAGATTCCGGCTGCAATAACCCGTCAAGCGCGGGCTTCGAGCGCCTCCCAGCGTTCGAGCAGGGCGACGAGTTCGGTGTCGATTTCTTCGAGGCGGCTCGCCAGGCGATGCGCTTCGTCGGCCTTGCCCTGGTAGGTGCCCGGGTCTTCCAGTTTCTGCGAAAGGCTCGCCTGTTCGGCTTCGAGGGCGGCGATGCGGTCGGGCAGCGCTTCGAGCTCGCGCTGCTCCTTCCAGCTGAGCTTCGCGGCCGGCTCACGTTCGGCCTTGGGCTTTGCCGCCTGCGTCGGCTGCGGCTTGGCCGCAGCCGCGGCCTCGTCGGCCTTGCGCCGGGCCTGCCACTGCGCCCAGTCGCTGTAGCCGCCGGCGTATTCGCGCCAGCGGCCCTCGCCTTCCGACGCGATCGTCTGCGTCACGACGTTGTCGAGGAAGATGCGGTCGTGGCTGACGAGGAACACCGTGCCGGCATAGTCCTGCAGCAGCTGTTCGAGCAGTTCGAGGGTCTCGATGTCGAGGTCGTTGGTCGGCTCGTCGAGCACCAGCACGTTGGCCGGGCGCGCGAACAGGCGCGCCAGCAGCAGCCGGTTGCGTTCGCCGCCCGAGAGCGATTTCACCGGCGAGCGCGCGCGCTGCGGCGCGAACAGGAAGTCCTCGAGGTAGCCGATGACGTGCTTCTTCGCGCCGCCGATCTCGACGTAGTCCGAACCGGGCGAGATCACGTCGGCGAGCGTCGCCTCGGGGTCGAGCTGGACGCGGAACTGGTCGAAGTAGGCGACTTCGAGCTTGGTGCCCCGCCGCACGGTGCCGCTGTCTGGCGCCAGTTCGCCGAGGATCAGGCGCAGCAGCGTCGTCTTGCCGGCGCCATTGGGGCCGATGACGCCGATCTTGTCGCCGCGCTGGATGCGGCACGAGAAATCGCGGATCACCGGCTTGTCGCCGAAGCGTTTGTTCACATCCTTGAGTTCGGCGACGAGCTGGCCGCTCTTGTCGCCGGCATCGATCTGCATGCGCACCGAACCCATGCGTTCTCGCCGCGCGGCACGCTCGGCGCGCAGGCGGTCGAGGCGCTGGACGCGGAACACGGCGCGCGTGCGCCGTGCCTCGACGCCCTTGCGTATCCAGACCTCCTCCTCCTTGAGCAGCTTGTCGGCGCGCGCGCTGGCCAGCGCCTCCTCGTTGAGCAGGTACTCCTTGCGCTCCTGGTAGGCGGCGAAGCTGCCGGGGAAGCTCGTCAGGATGCCGCGGTCGAGTTCGACGATGCGCGTCGCCAGCCGG
>Ga0075012_10000279_pt1 | contig 55054 bp, 48 predicted proteins | sample All_14_2_FD_71474 | JGI IMG/M metagenome (GOLD analysis project Ga0075012, IMG submission 71474) | Freshwater microbial communities in response to fracking from Pennsylvania, USA - Allegheny Zone_MetaG_DW_15 | ecosystem: Environmental > Aquatic > Deep subsurface > Groundwater > Drilled... | reverse complement strand
TACGCCTACGACACCGTGGCGCTGGCCAAGGTGGGCGCCGCGGCGCTGGTCAAGTCAGGTGGCAAAAACTGGTTCTTTCTGACCGCCGACTACGCCTTTGGCCACTCGCTGGAAGCTGATGCCTCCACCATCGTCAAGGCCAACGGTGGCACGGTCACCGGTGCGGTGCGCCACCCGCTCAATGCGTCCGATTTCTCGTCCTTCCTGCTGCAAGCGCAGTCATCCAAAGCCCAGGTGTTGGCACTGGCCAACGCGGGGGGCGACTTCAGCAACGCGATGAAGTCGGCCAAGGAGTTTGGCATTTTGAGCACCATGAAGCCGATCGGCCTGCTGGTGTTCATCACCGACGTGCACAGCCTGGGTCTGTCCAACGCCGAAGGGCTGCAGGTGGCCGACAGCTGGTACTGGAACCAAGACGACGCGTCACGCCAATTTGCCAAGCGGTTCTTTGACAAATACAAGCGCATGCCCACCAGCGTGCAAGCTGCCGACTATTCCGCCGCCAGCAATTACCTCAAAGCCGTGCAAACCGCCGGCACCACCGATGCCGACAAGGTGATGGCCACCCTGAAGGGCATGAAGATCGACGACTTCTACAACAAAGGCCAGATCCGCGCCGATGGCCGCATGATCCACGACATGTACCTCTACCAGGTCAAGTCCACCAAAGAATCGACCACGCCATGGGACTACTACAAGATGGTGGCCAAGGTGCCTGGTGATCAGGCCTTCACCTCGGTGGCCGACTCCAAATGCGCGCTGCTCAAAAAGTAAGTTGACTTCCCCGGCGGTCAGCGGCGCATGCGGCTGACCGTCCTGTGATCCCTCCAGGACTTCAACCCACAAGCCTCCATGGACATATTTGGCATTCCCCTTCAAGCCTTTCTGGGCCAGCTGCTGCTGGGCTTGGTCAACGGCGCGTTTTATGCCCTGCTCAGCCTGGGGCTGGCGGTGATCTTTGGCTTGCTGGGGATTGTCAATTTTGCGCACGGCGCGCTGTACATGCTAGGCGCCTTTGCGGCCTGGATCATGCTCGACAAATTCGGCATCAACTACTGGTGGGCACTGCTGCTGGCGCCACTCACCGTGGGGGCGCTGGGGGTGGCGATCGAGCGGTTATTTCTCAAACACCTCTACAAGATCGACCCCATCTACGGTCTGTTGCTCACCTTTGGCCTGGCGCTGATTGCCGAGGGCATTTTCCGGGAGCTGTATGGCGTCTCTGGCCAGAACTACAACGTGCCCGACCTTTTGACGGGCGCCACCAACCTGGGGTTCATGGTGCTGCCCAACTACCGGGCCTGGGTGGTGGTGGTGTCGCTGGCGGTGTGCCTGGGCACCTGGTACCTGATCGAGCGCACCCGCCTGGGTGCTTATTTGCGCGCCGGGACTGAAAACGCCGCGCTGGTGCAGGCTTTTGGCATCAACGTGCCTTTGATGGTGATGCTGACCTACGGCGCCGGTGCCGCGCTGGCGGCGCTGGCCGGTGTGCTGGCTGCGCCCATCATCCAGGTCAATCCGTTGATGGGCTCGAACCTGATCATTGTGGTGTTTGCCGTGGTGGTGATCGGCGGCATGGGCTCCATCATGGGCTCGATCCTGACCGGCCTGGGCCTGGGGGTGATTGAAGGCCTGACACGGGTGTTTTACCCGGAAGCGTCGAGCATTGTGGTCTTCATCATCATGGTGATTGTGCTGATGATTCGCCCGGCTGGCCTGTTTGGCAAGGAAGTTTGAGATGAGCGCCGTCCTGAAACCACCCACCCAACCCAAGCCCATGCCCAAATCTGCCAAGCTCCTGCAGGTGACCTACCTGGTGATCCTGATCCTGTTGCTGGTGGCACCCATGCTGGGTCTGTACCCGGTGTTTGTCATGAAGCTGCTGTGTTTTGCGCTGTTTGCCTGCGCCTTCAACCTGCTGCTGGGTTTTACTGGTCTGCTGTCGTTTGGCCACGCCGCCTTCTTTGGATCGGCCGCGTATGTCACGGGTTACCTGATCAAGTCGCACAACCTCACGCCTGAGTTGGGCATTGCCGGCGGTGTGATCGGGGCAGCGCTGATCGGGCTGGTGGTGGGGCTGGTGGCGATTCGGCGCCAGGGCATTTACTTCGCCATGATCACACTGGCGATGGCGCAGATGATTTACTTCATCTGCCTGCAAGCGCCTTTCACCGGCGGTGAAGACGGCTTGCAAGGCGTGCCGCGTGGTGCCTTGTTTGGCCTGTTGTCACTGCAGTCAGACACGGCCATGTATTACCTGGTGGTGGCGGTGTTTGTGGCGGGCTTTCTGGCAGTGTCACGCATCGTGCATTCGCCGTTTGGCCAGGTGCTCAAGATGATCCGAGAAAACGAGCCGCGCGCCATTTCCCTGGGCTACCAGGTGGACCGCTACAAATTGCTGGCGTTTGTGCTCTCAAGCGCGTTGGCCGGGCTGGCGGGTTCGCTCAAGACCTTGATCATGGGCTTTGCCACCCTATCTGATGTGCACTGGACGATGTCGGGCGAGGTGATTTTGATGACGCTGCTGGGCGGCGTGGGCACTTTCTTTGGCCCAGTGCTGGGCGCCGGCATTGTGATTGCGCTGCAGGACACGCTGGCCGACAAAGTGGGCTCGTGGGTCAACGTGATCATTGGCGTGATTTTTGTGCTGTGTGTACTGGCGTTTCGCAAGGGCATCGTGGGCGAACTACAGAGCTTTCGGGAACGGCGCCGTCGTCGCAGCGCCCCGTAGCCAGCAGAGGTGATGCCCGCCACGGCGCCAGCCATTGGGCGGCAGGGTTGGCAGTTTCAAATTGCAATGCATTTATGGAGAGTGATCATGACCATCATCGTCGCCTACGTGCCTCGTCCTGAAGGACAGGCCGCCCTGGCCAAAGGGATTGAGATGGCGAAAGAACGCAACGAGCGCCTGGTGGTGGTCAATGCCGGCCGCGGCGGCAACAAGGAAGACCCCGCCGTGACCGATGCGCTGGATGCCGAGCGAGTTGCAGCCTTGATGGCGAGCGCCGGTGTCGATGCTGAGTTCAAGCAGTTTGTCCGGGGCCAAAGTGCGGTGGCAGAGATTGAAGCGTTGGTCGATAGGCTGCAGGCTTCATTGCTCGTGATTGGGCTGAGAAGGCGCACGCCCGTGGGCAAACTGGTCATGGGCAGCGTGGCGCAGGACATCTTGCTGTCCGTGTCCTGCCCGGTGTTGGCGGTCAAGGCCTGAGGCAGGTTTCTTTCGCCTGTCAACGGTTGCGCACCATCAGCGGTTGAATTTGTCGGGGGCGAATTCACAGCTTGGCGCCAAAGCCCTTTCTGGACAACAGAGACGCGATGAACGAGGTGCAGCGACTTGAAGATCGACACGACGCCTTGTCTATACTGAAGTCATGGACATCGTCGGCTACAAAAAGCACCTGCGCGTTGGCTTTTTTTTCGGCTTGATCTGGGTCTTTTGTTTCGGTGCATCGCAGGCCTTGGGCAAGGACGTGGCGATCGGCGTCTTTGCCTTTCAAGGTGAACGCGCATCCACGTCCGACTGGCAGCCACTCATCAGCTACCTTAACCAGTCTTTGCCAGAGCACCATTTCCGTCTGGAAAACCACGACGCCGAAGGCTTGCGCCAAGGCATTGCCAAAGCGAGCGTCGACCTGGTGATCACCAACCCGGGCCACTACATCGCGATGGAGGCTGAATTCGGCCTCAGCCGCATCGCCACACTGGAGTCTGCGGGGGTGTTGTCAGCTTCCAAGGCGTTGGGTTCCGTCGTGCTGGTGCGCAGTGACCGCGCGGATTTAAAAGAACTCTCCGATCTGGCCGGGAAACGGGTCGCGGCCGTTGCACCAGACGCGTTTGGCGGTTACCTTTTGGCCGCTCAGGCCATGTTGCACAGCGGCGTCGATCCGGAGGCGAACCTCAAGGAAATTCTGTTCGTTGGTTTGCCAATGAGCCAAGTGGTCGAGGCCGTGTTACAGGGCAAAGTGGACGCCGGTATCGTGCGGGCCTGTGTGCCAGAACAAATGGTGCGCGAAGCACAGCTCCAGGCGGCTGAGGTGCGGGTTGTGTCGCAGCGTCAGGAAGACCAGTTTCCGTGCGCGCTGTCTACCCAGCTCTTCCCGGATTGGCCACTTGCCGTCACACGGCAGACCGACCCCATACTGGCCAAACAGGTCACCCACGCCCTGCTGTCCATGACGCGGACAGCTGATGGCATGGCGTGGGCGGTTCCGGCGGACTATCAACCCGTGCACAACGTGTATCGGGAACTGCGTGTCGGCCCGTACGCTTACTTGCGGGACATCACGCCTGAAGGCTTGGCGCGTCGCTTCTGGCCTTGGCTGCTGGGTGCGCTCATCGCGCTGGTGGCCTGGATCACCCACACCATCCGGGTTGAGCAACTGGTCCACCGTCGAACCGCACAGTTGCGGGATTCCCTCGATGCCAGGGAGCAGGCCGAGTCACGCATGCGCGAGAGCCAGGAACAAATGGAACATCTCTCAAGATTGTCCGTGCTGGGCGAACTGTCGGGCAACCTGGCCCACGAACTGAACCAGCCCTTGACCACCATCGGCACGTATGCCCGCACGGTGCTGCGCCGTCAGGACAGTGGCCGCCTGACGCCAGAGGCCATCAACGAAGCCTGCACGCAGATCGTCAGCGAAGCCGAGCGCGCGGGCGGCATCGTGCAGCGCATTCGCCATTTCGCCAAAAAGCGCGGCGCCGTGCGCGCGCCGGTTGATCTGGCGCTCATGGCCAACGAAGCGCGCCACCTGATCGTCGGCATGCTGGCCCGCCCGCCTGCCATCCACATCGACAATTGGCTACCCGACCACTGCGAGGTGTTGGCGGACGGGCCGCAAATCCAGCAAGTCCTGCTGAACCTGATCAAGAACGCCCTGGATGCCGGACGCAACCTGCCACCCGAGCGGCACCGTGTGCAGGTGATGATTGAAGCCGTTGACCACTGGGTTCACCTTCACGTCATCGACCGGGGTTGTGGTCTCGAGCCCGCCCAATTGGCCAACCTGTTCCAACCCTTTTTCACCACCAAGCCCGATGGCCTGGGCCTGGGGCTCCCCATCTGCAAAACCATCATCGAAGCCCATGGCGGTCGACTGTGGGCCGAGCCCAATGCCGATGGCCAGGGCATGCGTTTTTCCTTTTCACTGCCCTGCCATGACCTATCCACCTGAAGATTGCCTCGTCCATGTGGTTGACGATGATGCGGGCCTGCGCCGCTCCCTGCGCTTCCTGCTCGATTCAGTGGGTTGGAGCGTCAAGCTGTATGCCTCGGCCGAAGAATTTCTCGACCTTGCCGCGCCACCCACCCAGCCGTCTTGCCTGCTGCTCGACATCCGCATGCCAGCCATGAGTGGCCTGGAGTTGCAACAGCTGCTGCGCGAGCGCGGTGTGCATCTGCCGATCCTGTTCATGACCGGGCACGCCGATGTGTCGATGGCGGTCCAGGCCATGAAATCGGGTGCCAGCGATTTCATCGAGAAGCCGTTCAAGGACCAAATGCTGCTTGATGCCGTGGCTGCGGCTATCCGGCACAGTGCCGAGGCGCTGGAGGAAACGCAGCGGCGCGAAGCCGCCGTGGCTGTGCTGGCCGCGCTGTCGCCCCGCGAAAAGGAAGCCGCTCGACTGATCGCGCGTGGCCAACCCAACAAACTGATTGCGGCCAGCCTGGGCATCAGCGAAAAAACGGTGCACATCCACCGCCAGCGCGTCATGGAAAAAACCGCCATCTCATCTGCCGCCGAACTGGCCCGCCTGATGCTGCGGGCCGATCCGGCGGCACTGGATTAGCGCCCAGCGCCTTCAGGCCCGGCGCAGGGTCGCCGGCAAGCCGTTGCGCACCGAGCCACCCGAGACCGAGTCGACCCAGGGTGAGTTGTCAGGGCGAGTCGGGTCGATCAACCCAATCTCGTTGAGGTTCACCCCGGCAGCCAGGCGCGGGTCCTGTGGCTGGCGCGCACTGCCAAGGCGATGCGCCCGAGCACCCAACTCCCGATGGCCGAAGCCATGCTCGAATGCCGCCACCCCAGGCGTGATACCGGCATGCACCATGACCCGCGCCTTGAGGCTGCCAGACGGCGTCGTGATCACCGTCAAATCACCCATCTTCACCCCCAGGCGAGCGGCATCGTCCGGATGGATCAGCACCGGGTTTTCCGGATGCAGGCCAAGCAGGCGGGTGGCGCCAATCGAGTACGGGTTTTGCAACGCCGATTTGTAGCTGACCAGTTGCAGTGGCCACTTGTCCAGGGGATACAGTTTGCGCATCGGCGTGCCGTCTGCAAACGAAGGCTCGATCCAGCTGGCGCAACCGTTGTAGCGTTTGCCCGTCAGGCTGTTGCGCGAAGCACCCAGGTTCTCATTCCACACATGGGACATGGCCTTCATCGGGTTACGCATCCACTGCGCGTTGTCTTCGTCGTACGCATCCTTGCCCGGCTGATAGCGCCCCCCTCTGCTCAGCAGGAAAGCCACCTTGGCCACCTCTTGCGGCTTCAGGGTTTTTTCCAGTAGCGGGCGAATGCGTTCGACACCGCTGAGGCGGATGTCATCCTCGGTGGCATCGGCCACCGGCTCCTTGCCCAGCCAGGCAATGTTGGCGCCACCGCGCAGGTACCAGTCCTCCGGGCCGTTCAGCGCATGGGTCATCCCGTCAGGGTCGCTGATGGCCCCGTCACCAAAGCCGGGCAACTGCATGGCCTTGGCCAGCGCGATGAAGAAGGTTTCCATGCCGATGGCGCGGCCTTCAGGCGTCTTGGCGGCCTTGGGCTCCATGACCGGCCAGCGGGCACCCATCGCCTTGGTCGGTACGCCATTCCAGGCCGACACCCAGCCCCAGCTCTCGTACATCAGCGAATCCGGAATGATGTAGTCGGCGTAAGCGTTGCTCTCGTTGATGAACGGATCCACCGAGATGATCAGGGGCAGCTTCTTCGGATCAGCCAGATCCTTGGCGATTTTGTTGCGCAGGCCGGTCACGCCGTAAAGCGGATTCGACGACCAGAGCACCAGCGCTTTGAGCGCATACGGATAACCGCTGATGCCACCCGGCAGCAGTTCGGTGGTCAAGCCCGGTGCGTTCGGAAACCATGGCGCGGTCGCCGGATAGGGCTTGTTGTCGGCCTTTCTGGCGGCAAATTCGGCCGTTTTTTCGTACGCAACGTTGCGCCCCAACGGCGTCCCGGACGGCTTGACCATGCCGGCAAACGTCGCCAGGTTGTAGCGCGGCCCATCGCCGTTGTCCTTGAACCCGCCACCATTGGCGACAAAGCCGCCTTTCCAGTTGATATTGCCCAGCAGCGCGTTGATGCTCATCAGCGCGTAGGCGTTATAAAAACCGCTGCCGCTCATCATGCCGCCGTGGGCGATGACCGAGGCCCGCTTGCCGTGCGAGGCCAGTTCCTTGGCCAGGGCCACCAGGGTTTCGGACGGGATGCCACAGGCCTGGGCATAGACATCGAGCTCCAGGCGCATCGCTTCTTCACGCAGCAGTTGCAGCGCAGATTTGACCCGAACCGCCTGCCCGCCCACCTGCATCACCGTGTCAACCAACAAGGTGGCCGGACCCTGGGCCTGGTCGCTGAACACCGGCTTGCCCGCGTCGTCCAGACAAACAAAGGCATCACCCTCTTTGTAGCGTTGGTCTTCAGGTAAGTCGAAGCCCAGATCAGAGGCGCGCAAAAAGCGCCGCTCACGTGGATGTTTCGGCTCCACAACCACCAGATGGGTCGCATTGGAGAACGAGGGTTCGCCATTGGCCTTGGCCAACTCGGCATTTGGAAAACTCAGGAAATGGCTGTCGATGCGTTCGTTCTCAAACAGCCAGCGGATGATGGCCATGGCCATGGCGCCATCGGTTCCGGGACGGATGGGCAACCAGCGACCCCGATCGCCGCTGGCGCGGTTGTCGGCGTGGGTCAGCACCGGGTCGACCACCACATAGGACAGTTTGCCCTCGGTGCGCGCCTTGGCCACCAAGGTGCCCTGGCGCTTGAACGGGTTGCCGGCCTGCCCGGGTGCCGTGCCGACAAAGAGCACAAATTCGGCATTGGCAAAATCGGGCTTGCAGTGCGGCATGGCCTTCATGTCGCCGAACAGTGCGCCCGAGCCAGAACGGTAGGAGCCGCCGCAATACGAGCCATGACCGACAAAGTTGAGCGTGCCGTATGACTGCTGGAAAAATCGCCGTGCAAAACCCTCACGACCATCGTTGACACTGGACAGCACCGCCACCTGGTTGACCCGGGGCCCGAGCGCCGGTTGGGTGCTGTCGATGGGCGTGTTCAGATCACGCAGCGCAGCCAGCCCGTCGACATGCCCTTCCCCAAACAGGTCGCCGCCTTCAACCAATTCCTTGACCAGTTGATCAAAGGCGATCGGCTCCCACTGACCGCTGTTGCGCGACCCGACGCGTTTGAGCGGCGTCAGCACGCGATACGGCGAATCAATTTGCTGTGCCACCGCGTTGCCGCGCCCACAAGCCGTGGACCGCCCCGCCAGACCCTGCCCGTTGTGGGCGGAGATGGCCATGAAACTCTCACGCACGCTGGCCTTCATCGGCAGATGCGGATCGGTGGACAGGGGGCTGTAGGGGTTGCCTGCCACGCGCAAGACCTTGCCTGAAGCACGGTCGACGCGCACACGCACGCCGCACATCGTGGTGCAACCCAGGCAAGTCGTGTAACTGATCTGCTGGGCTGGATTGATGGCCAGGTTGCCCTGGCGATCCACGCGGAACTCGGGCGCCGGCGCATCCCCGGCTGTCTTGTGCTTGGGGGCATCCTTCCCCAGGAGCTTGCCAACGACGCGGCCTGCGGTTTCGGAATACCCCACGGCAAAGGCAGCCAAACCACCGAGTGCCAGAACTTGACGACGTTTGCTGATTTTCATGATTGGACTCCTCGGTCTTGGGCCAGATCATTCCAAGGAATGAGACTGGTCAGTACAACGTAAATGGTGAGACACAGACCGACCATGCCGACGATGCCAAGCAGGCCATCGGGCGTCATGGTCAAGGCGTAGTGACGGGTCGTGGCGCCCATCTTGGGCAGGCTCTGGCTGACCATCAGGACAACCCAGCGCACCAGCCAGACACCCTGCAGGGCGAACAGCGTCGGCAGCACCAGCGTATGACGATATGCGCTGGCCAGCCAAAGCGTCAGCACGGTGCTGCCTATCAGCCAGGCGCCGGTGACCCACCAGCTGAACGCGCCCTGCATCGCCGCCAGCGCTTCAGCCGCAGCGCTCGACATCCCGGAGACACCTGACAGCCCCCACGACAGCAACAGCAGCAGCATCGCCCACTGGCAACGCACCAGCCAGCGATTGATCAAAGGCGCACCGGTCTTGCTGCCACTCAAGGCTTCAAACAGGCCGGTCATGCCCAGCCCACCGCTCAGCGCAGTGACAAAAAGAAGCAGCGGCAGCACCGGGCTGTGCCACATGGGGCGGGCCTGCACCACCATCACTTCCATGCCGGTATAGAGCAGGATCAACGCCGCGCCGATACCCCCCAGAAGCGCTGCCGCCTTGATGGCGCCCCGGTTGTCATGGCCGCCGTAGGCCAGCGCACGGTAGACCCGCACAAACCGGTCACCGGATTGGCCCAACGCAGCCAGCTGCGGACGCAAACAGAGCCAGGCGTAAAGGAACAGCCCGCACAGGTAAAGCGGAATGAAGAAGGACCCCCACGCCATCCAGGAGCCCAGGTTCGGGTGCAGGTAAAAATTCAGAAACCGTCCTGGCTGGTGCAAGTCAGCCAGCAAGGCCACCGGGCCGGCCACGCCACAGACCAGAGCCACCAGCAGCGCCCGCCAGGAGACATGACGCCAGTCTGGATGGCGCCAGGCCAGCCCGGGCAAGGACAGGAAAAAGGCACTGGTTGAAATGCCGATCAGAAAGAAATACGTCACAGCCCAAGGCAGCCAGCCCGGCTCCCGCGCAAAACCCAGAACTTCAACCGTGGTGTTCATGTTCATGCTCCTTGTTGGTTCGGCCGCCACATCATGTCAGCGGTAGACGTGCCATCCACCCGCCCCTTGAGGTGGTCATCCAGGCCGATATAAAACACTCTGGGGGAGGTGTTCGCTTCAGGTTTCAGCACTTGAATGTGCCCGCCTGCCGCCTTCAGCCGCTGGCTGATCTCGCTTTGTGGATCACGGGTATCGCCAAAAATACGTGCACCGCCAACGCAGGTTTCGACGCAAGCGGGCAACAGCCCGGCTTCGAGCCGATGGCTGCAAAAAGTGCACTTGTCTGCCTTGCCGGTGTCATGGTTGATGAAACGCGCGTCATACGGGCAGGCCTGGACACAATAGGCGCAGCCCACACACTTGTCGCCGTCCACCAGAACCAGACCGTCCTCTCGCTTGAAGGTGGCGCCCACCGGGCAGACGGGAATGCAGGGCGGCTGATCGCAGTGGTTGCACAAACGCGGCAGCACGGACAGACCGGTTTTGCCGTCCTGGCCCGTTACCGCGTAGGTCGCAACAACCGTACGGAATTGCCCCTCTGGTGAAGCGTTTTCCATGGAACAGGCCATGGTGCAGGCCTGGCAGGCAATGCATCGCCGGGTATCCACCAGCATCGACCAATGGGGCCCGGTCGCTTCTGCCGCCATGGCCGGGACGGCCAGACCTGCGGTGACTGCCGGCAGCGCCGCGAAGAAGGCGCGCCGGGAAAGATCGGGATGAGCGCTCATACAAAACTCCGTTTTTTGATAACGGGGCAAGGTTAAAGTTTGTGCTCACACTTGGAAATCAGAAGAAAAGCACAGCGCCATAGGTAAAAGTTCTTATCCCCGGATCACCTGCTGTCAACACGTTGTCATCGCAAGGACGACAAAGTCGTGGTCTGTGCGACCGATTGGTTTTCGCGCGATGGGCCTTGTCGGCTTGTCCTTCACGCAGCGGCTGGCCGGGCCGGGTTCAAGTCCGACAGGCTGCTAGGGTGTCTTATTCGCATAAATCGGGTTTTCACCTGATTTAACAACACGACCAGCTCCCATAAACTTCTACGAAAAAAGGATGATTCAACAGGGGTCCCTGAAAAAATGCATACCATCTGCACTTTTTCGTCGCAACAGACGGGTTGACAGGACGGCTCATCCATCATGGAGTCATCGCTGGAAGACTGTCATACCTCAAGATACAGATGTCAGATAGCCTCGTCGTTCAAAATCAAAAGCAACACTTGATGGCCGCTCTGACAGACTGGGTTCAGGCTGGCCTGCCCATCACAGAGCTGCCGGCCACTTTGCAGACGCACGTGATGGCCTGTGTGCAGGCCACGGGTCTGGTGGTGGTTGGTCTGGGTGGAACGCTGTGCGTTGGGCAGACACCCCCGCAGGATGTGCTGGCCGACTTGCCCACCTGGCTTGACGCCAGGATCGGGCCTCAGAAGCTATTCACCACCTGCGAGCTCTCACACGATTTTCCGCTGCTGGCAGGATTTCCCGCAGCAGAGACAAGCGCCGGACTTCTGGCGATCCCCCTCAGTGATGACGCTCAGCATCACATGTTCTGGTTTCGCACGGCGGCACCGGCAACTGAACCCGATCATCAGCGTGAACGCAGTTCAGGCGTTCGGTGTAGTTCCTCCAGCGCCTGGTTGGCGGACTGCGTGGACAAGGCTTGCCTGCTGGCGGCGATTTTTCGATCACATCTTGCGTTTCAGAAGTTGCAACAGTCTCAGGCGGCGCAGCGGCTGCATGACAGCATTTTCGATTTTTGCAACGACGCCATCTTGGTCACCGATGCCCAAAATACCATCCTGAGCGCCAACTCGGCTGCGGTCACGCTCACCGGGTACCGCGTTGATGAGTTAGTTGGCGCAACGCCCGCTCTTCTGAAATCAGGGCGCCACGGAACGCCTTTTTACAGCGCCATGTGGCGAATGATCAACTCGACCGGGCGCTGGCAAGGCGAAGTATGGAACCGGCGTAAAAATGGCGAGCTGTGCGCTCACGCACTCTCGATTAAAACCTTGCACAACGAAGACGGTACCGTGTGGCGACGCATCGGGCGGCTGGCCGACATCACCGCGCGCAAGTTGGCGACCACGGCGTTACTGGAAAGCGAAATGCGCTGGCAGTTTGCCGTGGAATGCAATGGCGAAGCCATGTGGGACTGGAATGTGGTTGAAGACAAGATCTTCACCACCGTGGCGGCGGCCGCCGTCCTGGGCTTGCCTGCCCACACCCATACTTTTCAGATTTCCGACATGGTTGCTCGCGTTGTCGCTGACGACCGCCCCAAAGTGCAAGCCGCCATCCACAAGCTCCAGTCGGGCAAGAGCTCGGAACTACAGATTGAATTTCGGGTGTCTGCGCCAGGTGAAGCCTTGCGATGGGTTTCAACGCGCGGCCGGGTCATGACCCGTAACGAGCGGGGGATGCCGCAGCGCGTTGTGAGCATCAGCAAAGACATGACCCAGCAACACATCAAAGAGAGTGAATACCGCAACCAGACCGAGCTGCTGTCACAACAGGCCCGCCTGGTGCTCATTGGCGAAATGGCCTCGATTTTTGCCCATGAAATCAACCAACCGCTGGCCGCCATCGCGGCCTTGGCGGCGGGCTGCAAAAGAAAGGCCGCCGCGCTGCCCGACGTGCGCTTGCTGGCGCAAGGCATTGAAGAGCAGGCGCTTCGCGGTGGTGACATCGCCTGGCGCATGCTTGACTTCTCACGACGACAACGCTCGGGGCGGCGGGCTGTATCGCTGCCACAGCTGGTGTCAAAGATTCCCGGATGGATTGCGCTACAGCATTCCCAGGCTGAAATCGTCGTGGAGATCGATCAGGTCAGCCCGGACTTGCCGCCGATTTATGCCGCCCCGGTAGAAATTGAGCAAGTGCTTCTCAACCTGGTGAGAAACGCGATGGATGCGGGGGTGTCCAACAGCAAGGTCCAGCGCGTGGTCATTTCCACCCAGCTTGATAACGAGCTCAAGCAGGTGGTGGTGGACGTCACAGATTGGGGTTGTGGTTTGCCCGATGCCGAGCTTTTCACAACGATGAAGTCATTTGAGTCGAGCAAGGAGCAGGGTGTGGGCCTGGGGCTCACGGTCTGTATCTCGATTGTCCAAGCGCACGGTGGTCGCATTTGGGCGACAGCCAACCCAGAGGGTGGCACCATCGTGCACTTTAGCGTGCCGCTTTTTGATCCCCATTTGCATCATCAGGCACCCCACCCTGCCCCCCATGGCCATGAAGAAACATGAACGGGAACGGCGTCGCCCTCACTTTAGGGGTGTGACCAAGGTCCGCGCGGGGTGGCCAGTTTCACTGAAAAATTGAACCAAATCATGGATTTATCTGAGCTTTCCAAAGATTGCATCGGCTTGATCGAAGACGATGATGCCGTGCGTCATGGTGTTTGCATCATGCTTGAAGCCCTGAACATCGACGTCAAGCCGTACGCGTGCGCGCGTGAATTTCTGGAAGACACGGCTGCCAGAAAACGCTGCACGTGTTTGATTTTGGATGTCCGTTTGCCCGATATGAGCGGCATCGAACTGCAGAAACAATTGATGTTGCAACCACCGGTGCCCGCCATTGTTTTTATTTCCGGTCACGCCGAGGTGTCGATCGTTGTGGAAGGCATTCGTCGTGGTGCCATTGACTTTCTGCAAAAACCGTTCAAGGAGCAGCAACTCATTGATAGCGTGCAAAAGGCGTTGGCACACGCGCGGGAGACACAGTCCAGCCAGTTGACCAGTGAAGCCACGGAAGAAAAACTGGCGAGCCTGACCGGACGCGAAAGAGATGTCCTCTCCTGGCTTGTGAAGGGTTACCGCAGCAAAGAGATTGCATTGCAGCTGGACCTGTCGCCACGAACCATCGACGAACACCGTCAAAATTTGATGCACAAGTTGCAAGTGACGACGATTGCCGAACTGATGGGCCTGTGCGGGCTGGCCCAGAAAGTCCAGTGAGCCCCTGGCGAGTTCAGCTTAACGTGGGCAGGAAATGCTCGGTCAGATCGCTGAAATCCTGCGCGCCGCGGCAGGTGGGCGCATAGTGGCGAATGGGCTTGCCCGCCATGAAGGCCTCGGCCAGGCGGATGTCATTGCGAATGCCGGACAGGACACGGATCGCACCAAACTGTCGCCCAACTTCGTTGGTCACCGTGCGGTGCAGGCGGATGTTCTCCGCAGCCGTGGTCGGTAAAAAGCCGAGGATTTTCAAGCCTGGGTTGCTGTCGGACTTCACCTTGAACAACACGCGCATCAATTGCCGCACCCCTTCAAAAGAAAGATGGTGAGGGATGTAGGGCACCAGCAGCCAATTGGCGGCATTGAGCGCATTGAGCAGCAGGTTGTCCAGGGAGGGTGGTGTATCCAGAATGACGATGTCGAAACGCTGGGCGATCTCATCCTCCGCCAGGGCCCGTGCCAAACGCCGCTCATCGCGGTCGCCACTGCCGTGTTCAAAACGTTGATCTGCCGGCGCAATCGCCAGATTGGGGTAGGCCGTTTCTTTGATCAAGTCGGACAGCCGGGCATCGGGGTCCATAAAGAGGCGGTGTACGGCGGCTTCGGTTCGGCTCACAGCCAAACCCACCCCCACGGCGCAGTGGCCCTGGGTGTCCAGATCAACCAGCAAGACACGTCGTCCACGGGCCGCCAATTCGGCTGCCAAATTGACCGATACCGTGGTTTTCCCTGTACCCCCTTTGCGGTTGGATACGGCAATCACATGAAGTTCTGACATGGTTTTCGAGTGTCAAGGTGCGCAAAGCGGGCTGTTTCAGGCCAGCGCCTTGACCAAGGCGCGTCTCAAATCTTCGCGCACAAAGGGTTTGGAGAGTGTGGCCTTGACGCCCAGGAGGGTGGCTGATTCAAGGTTGAAGTCAGCACTGATGGAGCGGCGCCCGCCTGACACGGCAATCACCGGGACACTGATATGCCGGCGCGCCAGTTCCAAGATGAAATCGATGCCATCCAATTTGGGCATCAGAATGTCCGTGATGATCAGGTCCGGCGTGCTTCGCTCCAGCATGTTCAAACCCATTTCACCATCGGTGGCGATGCTCACATGATGGGCGTCCAGCGTCAGCATCTGCACCAGCATGCCTCGAAACTGCTCGTCATCGTCAATTACCAGGATGTTCGCCATGTTGTTCCTCTTTCTCTGCTTCATTACATGCCAGCAAAGGCAATACGACCTTAAATTCGGTACCCCGTTGTTCGCCACGTGTGCGGCTTTCCACCTTGATGTTTCCCCCAAGACTGGTGACGATCCCGTACACCACCGACAGCCCCAAGCCGCTGCCCTTGCCGGGCGCTTTTGTCGTAAAAAATGGATCAAATACCCGGTTCAGCGCTTCGGGCGAGATGCCGGATCCGTTATCAGAGACAGACAAGCAGATGTGTTGCGCCGCCTGTGCGCCAGCAGCGTGTTGAGGTGAAACATCCGAGAGCGGTGCCAGACGGATCATGATGCTGCCATGGTCATCCATGGCATCCGCCGCATTGATGCAGAGATTCATGATGATCTGCTGAATCTGGGACGGGTCAGCCCAGATGCGGGCGTGCTCAACTTCCGCAACAAAAACAAGCTCAACACTGGGCAGCAGCGATGCACGCAGCAAGGCGATGACTTCCGGCACCTCCCTGACCACATCCACGGCCATCGCCTTGGCGGGTGACTGCCGCGCGAAAGTCAGCATTCTGGCCACCAGATCCCGCGCGCGAAAACTCGCCTTCAGAACTTGTTCGATGTTGTATTTGCCGGGCTCGCCCTCCTTGAAACTGTCGCCTGCCATTTCTGCGAAGCCGACGATGCTGCCCAGCAAATTGTTGAAATCGTGGGCGATGCCAGCGGCCAACGTCCCGATGGCTTCCAGCTTGCGCGATTCTTCCAGCCGGGTATTGACCATGTTTTCATAGCGACTCTGCATTTGCTGTCGGAAAGCCAAGCCATACGCCATGGACATCTCCATCAAAGGCCGCGTCATTTGACTGGCGATTTGTGCCAGCCCCAGCTGGGGATGCGCGTCTGCCAGCGCCATCACAGCCAGGTGGTGCATGTTGGTCAGTTCGTCCGGTGGAATCCCCTGGTCGACCGCAGCGCGGCCCAACTCAAACGCCTCGGTCAGTTGCCCCTCGATGTTGTCGTCCGGGGCGGCCAACGCCACGCTGGCCAAGATGTCGCAATACCGCTGTGCCACAGATGGCGCGGTGCTGGACTCGCGCGTGCTCCGAGGTAGGTCTGCACGCATAGGGTTCTTGGGGTTCTGGGTGTCCACACGCATTCAATGGCGATACAGCAGCAAGGCAGCATCGTCATTTCTGTCGGCCAGAGACTGCAGCATGCTGGCCGCCCGGTCTTCTGCCAAGTCAGGGGTGTGCAGCATGGCGGCGCGGATGTCTGTGAATTCATCCAGCCCATCTGAAAACAAGGCCAATACGTCGCCAGGAAGGATCGTGAATTGTTCTGAATTGAGCCGACGATAACCGCCACCCACAATACCGCGTGCGGCACCAAAACGACAGTCTTTCTGGCTGGTCATCAACAGCGTTCGGATGTTGCCAACCGCCGCGATGGTGGTGATACCGCTGCTTTTCTGGATGACAGCCACGGTCAACGCCGCGCCGCGCGTCGCCTGCAAACGCGCATCACAGCGCGAGAACACGGCTTCCAGGGGCTCGTCCAGCGATGAGCCAATACAGGCCATGGCTATTTCCGCCGCCAGCGCCGCTTCCGGGCCATGACCCAGACCGTCAGCCACCGCGACGATGAACTTGTCAGGGGTGTCCCACCAACCACAGCGATCACCGCACGCTGTCTCACCGGACATGGGCAGGGTGGCACATGAAATCATCGCTCGCACCATTTCCGCGCAATCACTGAGGTGCCACGCCCGATCTCGGAGGTGATTTCGAATTCATCCATCAGTCGCTTGACGCCAGGCAGGCCACATCCCAGGCTGCCGCTGGTGCTGAAGCCGTCGAGCATGGCGCGTTGAACATCCGCAATACCCGGCCCCTGATCGGTGGCCGCCAGCTCGATGCCACGCGGGGTGTCGGTCACATGCGCGCTGAACAAGCCGCCACCCGCATGAAAATACACGTTTGCGGCAAGCTCAGACGCTGCGGTTGCCACATAACAACTGCGAACCTTGTCGAACCCAATGGCATCCGCCAGGTTTCGGGCGCAACGTGCCGCGTGCGCGATGTCACACTCCTCGGCAATCACCAAACTGATGCTGTTCATTTCAACTTCTCGCGCAGCCTCTCTCTCACCAGCATGATGCTGATGGTCGTCAGTCCGGGCACAGATTCGATCGAAAAACTGTCCATCAACCGACGGGTACCCGGCAAACCGGCGCCCAGTCCATTGCTGGTGCTGAAACCGTCTTTCATCGCCATGTCAATGCTCGGGATGCCCGGTCCGTGGTCTTCCACAATAACCCGGATGCGGATGTAGTCATCGTCAGAACAATCACTGAGTGTGCAGGTACCACTGCCCGCGTACTGGATCACGTTGCGCGCCAACTCGGACACGGCTGTGGCCAGGCGTGTTTGATCGGCCACGCCGAGGTCAAGTTGAGCCGCCAGGGCGCGCACCGAGCCACGCGCTTTCACAATGTCCTGTGGCCCGGCAATCGCGATTTGCTCAAGGCTATGCGCGCTGTACATCATCTTCTGCGCCATCCAGATCAGCGTCCCCGCGTTTGCTGATGAGTTGCTTGAGCATTTTCAAGCCCTGGTCAAGATTGAACGAGCAGTCGGCTGCAATCAGATCGCGCCCCATTTCCACCAGGGTCATGGCGACGTAGGGGCGGATGCCGCAAATGATGACCTCTGCACCAAGCAGCCGGGCCATGCGGGCGGTGTCGTTGATGACGCGGGCCATGAACGAATCCACCACGTCAAGCGATGTGATGTCGATGGCGATGCCCAGCGTTTCCGTCTCTGCGATGGTGTTGACCACATCGTTTTGAAACTGCAGCACATCGTTGTCGGACAGGTCCGTCTGGATGGATGCCAGCAAAATTTTGCCAAGCCGAAGTATCGGAATTCTCATTTGCCGGCCCCCTCAATGGGGACGATGCGCCGGCCTATCGCCTTCAATGCCTCGGCCACACCGGCACGCAGTGAGGCGCGGGTGAGCACCCCCTCAAAACCCACGCCCAACTTGGTCAGCGTCAGGGCGCCAGCGGGGCTGATACCGGTCATGATGATCCGTGTGCCCAACAACTGGGCGGCATCCACCGTCTTCATGATGTGTCTGGCCACACTGGTATCGACCACGGGCACCCCGGTGATGTCAATGATCGTGACCGTGGCTTCGTAACGGGCAATGGATTCCAATAACCGTTCCGTGAACTGGCGAGCGCGAAGCGTGTCAATGACCCCGATCATCGGCAGGATCAACACTTGGTCCCACAGGCGGATGACCGGCGTGGAAAGCTCCATCAACGACAGACTTTGTTGCGAGATAATTTTTTCACGCGTCTCGACGTAGGTCTCAAACGTCAGCAACGACAACCGATCCAAGACGCTGTCAAGCACTCTCAGGCAGGTGGCCAGGTGCGAGACATCGTCCCGGAGTTCCGTCACCAAGCGCGTGGTGAGAACGTTTTTCAGGACCAGGACAAACTGGGAGGTGTCAGACGGTTTGAAACCCGCTTTGGCACGCCCGGCGCTCAGTTCGCGGACGGTGGCGGCCAACGGGCCATTGGCCGCAATTTCCGGGGTGGCATCACCCACTTGACCGGCAAAAACAACCGCCAGTTCTGTGATCAGTTGGTTGGCCAGTTGCTTGATCACGCCTTGATCCACTTCTTTGGGGTAATGACGCTCCCAGAGGGTGATCAATTCAGTCATCCACAGCTCAAAAACGATGCTGCGCTGATCCGTCAGCTGACGAACAATGGATTCTGGGGCGTTGGTGGTCATGGTGCGTTATCCAATTACGAGACGTTAAAACAATTCAAATTTCGGCAAGCTGTCGGCATCACCCTGGTCATCGGCCGCGGCATGTCGGCTTTCACCCGCCACATAGCTGTCAAGCACTTCTTGCATTTTGGTGGGGAGCGTTTTGAAGTCCACGGGCGTGCCACCCAATCGCTGCGGCAATTGGGCCAGCACCTCATTGCGGCGGGTGATCGCCGCGCAAGCTCTTTCGATGCGTTGACGCGCCACATCCTGAAACTGGATGTGGCCCAGCATGTCGGAAATTTCACTGGCCAGACCGGTGTTGTGCTCGGTCACCACCACAAACAAGGTTTTGTAGTACTGCCGAATGTCGTCATAGTTCTCTTGCAGCCGATGAATCGCCCCGATGATCGCGCCCGCATCCAGGATCTGCTGCTCGATGGGGCTGTCGGCCAGGCCCTGTTGCATGGTGAGTTGTGCGCCTCTGAGCCCGTTTTCGATCATCGCCGCGGCGTTGGCCGAACTTTCCGACAGCTTTTTTACCTCGGAGGCCACCACCGCAAAACCACGACCGGCCTCACCCGCGTGCGCCGCTTCGATGGACGCGTTGAGTGCCAGCAGATTGGTTTGAAGGCTGATGTCTTTGATCAACTGGGTGAAAGCACCCAGGGCGTTGATTTCCTTCAGGGCCGACTGTTGAATCACCTCCACATCTTCGCGGATCATCTGTGGCAACTTGTTCACGAACTCGCTGATGCGGGTGATGGATTCAACGCTGGCCTCAATCTCGCCTTCCATGTTTTGAGCAGACAGATTGGAGTTACCGAGGTAACCCACCAGATTGGCAGCCGAGTCGTTGAGTTTGCGCACCTGCTGGATCAGGGTCATGGCAGCCGCATCGGTGTCTTCAACCACCACCTTGAGTTGCGCGTCAATCGCCTGGTCAAGCTGGAGGTGGGTATCAATCACCTGCTGGGTTTGCTCACCCACCGCCGACATGAAGTGCCAAAGTGCTGCGAATTCCTTGCGGGCAAACGGCCAGGCCATCAAAACCGTCAACGGAATGAAGGTCAGCATGGACAAGGCCGAGGTGATGGTGATCTGCTGGGCGTAACTCAACTGGGCTGGTTGGAGCACGTTGTCAAGCAGCCAACCCGAAAACAGGTGGCCGATCAGGCAAGCAATCGCAATGGCAGCGAACGCGGCGCCAAACAATTTGGGTAAAAAACCCGGACGCGGGAACGGATATTTCTGCAAAGCCACGGACCTATCTTCAGGCACCAGGCAAGACCTGTTTGATGATTTTCAACAAGTCCGACCCACCTACCGGCTTGACCAGCCAGCCCGTGGCCCCCAGCTTTTTGCCTTCATCCCGCTTGGCGGCCTGGCTCTCGGTGGTCAGGGTCAGAATCGGTGTAAACCGAAAACCCGGCAAGGCTCTGACGTTCTTGATGAGTTGCATGCCATCCATGTTCGGCATGTTGACATCGGTGATGATCAGGTCTGGCTTGATGCCACCCTTGAGTTTGGTCATGGCCTTGACGCCGTCTTCCGCCGTCACCACGGTGAATCCTGCAATTTCCAGATTGTTTTTCACGCTCATCAACATGGTTGCCGAGTCGTCCACGATCATGATGGTTTTTGCCATTTTGATTTTCCTTGCTACATTGCTTGGGACATGCCCATAAATATGATGTCTGCTGGGCAGGCCTAGCACCTGGCATCCAACGCTGACTTTAACCAATCCGTGAACGCCTCATCCTGGGGCCAGGCGCTGATGACTGCCTTGGCGGCCATCAGGACCTGCAAGTTGGCGGGATGCAAATGGGTACAGGCCACCAGATCGACCCGGGCGCCCGGGCGCTTCTGAAGCCATTCCAACAGGCTTTCGGCCTCCTCCACACTCACCACGTCCTTGAAAACGGCCTGTTTTTTGGTGTATTCGATCGCCATTACAGGATCTCCTTGACATTGAGCACCATCAGCACCGAGCCGTCCCCCATGAGCGCAGAGCCGCAATACGCCGACAGCCCGGCCAGAACACCCGCCATGGGTTTGAGGATGATATCGATCGTCTCGCGGAAATTGTCCACGATCAGCCCCACAGGTTCGTCATTCACGCGCACCACCAGCACGGCCAGCTCGTCTTCGGCGTTGGCCATCTGGTTAGCCTCCAGTCCGAGCAGGGTATTGATCGACTTGAGGGGCACGATGCGCCCACGCAAAACCGTGGCCAGGCTCTTTTTGATGGTGCGGATGGCGCTGCGTGGCACACGCACGGTTTCCACCACACAGTCCATCGGCATGCCAAAAATTTGACCATCGGACTCGACGATCATGACATTGGTGACAGCCATCGACAGCGGCAAGGACAGACGAATGCGCGTTCCCTTGCCTTGTTCACTGTCCAGCACCACGGTGCCGTTGACTTTTTCAACGGCCGTTCGGACCACATCCATGCCAACGCCGCGCCCCGAGAGGTCGGTAACCGCGTCCACCGTGGAGAAACCCGAGGCAAACACCAAATTGACCGCGTCCTGGTTGCTGATCCGCTCCAGCGCGACCTCGTCAATGAGGCCTTTTTCATAGGCTTTGCGTTTGATCACCTGGGGATCAATGCCTTTGCCGTCGTCACGAATTTCGATGATGACCCGGTCTGACTCCTGGCTGGCCCGGATGGTCAGGGTGCCTGCCACCGGTTTGCCCGCGGCTCGGCGCACCTCGGGACTCTCAAAACCATGGTCCAGGCTGTTGCGCACAATGTGCACCAGGGGGTCACCCAGCGACTCAATGATGTTTTTGTCAGCCTCGGTGTCTTCGCCCTCCAGGACCAGATTGACCTCTTTACCCAGTTTGCGAGAGATGTCGCGCACCAGGCGCGGAAAGCGCTGAAACACGAAAGACACCGGCATCATGCGTACCTGCATGATGGCATCCTGCATCTCTTCTGCAATGCGGTTGATGACGGCGTACTGTGCCTTGATTTCACGCGACAGATCCCGCACACCGTAGATACTTTCCGCACGTCCTGCCAAATAAGGCAGGGCATTTTTCGACACCACCATTTCGCCAATCAGGTTCATCAGGCGATCGATCTTGGCTTGGTCCACCTTGAGACTTTTGGGTCCTGTCACGGCATCTTCTGCCCGGCGGCCAAACTTGGCGTCGGTGTCGAGCGATGGGCTCGCATCTCTGAGCGGAACCATGTCGGGTGTAACTGCGGCCAGCGGCGCTTGCGCCTTGGCAGCTTGGGCCACGCCCACGTGGTCCGGCGACAGCTGCAGCGCACCGAGTGCGCTGTTGGCCAGCCAGTTCAGCAAGGCATCGGGCGATGCCTGATCCAGCGCTGTGGCCTCGGCCGCATGCAGGCCCGGCAGCGCGGTAACGTCACCCCGTGCCCGGACCAGCCCGGCCAGTGTGGCAGCAACCGCTTTGATGCGACCCAGATGCCAGTTCTCCTTGATGGGTAGCGCCAGAATTTCCCGTTGCGCAGCAACCAGTGCCGAGAGCGTCTCCACCTCGGCCGGTGACAGACCCTGGGTGATGACATGGGGGTCGGCCTGCGCCTCAAGACGGGGTTGCTGTTCCGTTCGTGCCAACACATCCCACTGGGGCGCTTGCAAAAAGCGCAATGAGGTAATCAGTGCGGTGAGGGCCTGGGTGTTCTCAGGCTCATACGCCAACACCAGCAACAACCAACGCAAGGCTGACGACAGCCACAAGTCGGGGTTGGAAATTTCCAGCATGGTCTTGGCGGCACGTGCCAACCCTTGCCAATTGCCCGCCTCCAACAATTGGAGCGCATCGAGCACAAAGTCTTCGTAAACCGGGCCACCGTTGGGTTCGCCTTGTGGCAACACCAAGGCCAAAGGCGCCACCGGCAGCAGGCGGATTTGATCTGGCATGTAGCGGTAATACACGTCGAGTTCGGCGCGTGGCGCAATGGTCAACAGATGGAACCCCAGCACACAGCGGTAGGCATCCAGCTCGGCAAGCATGGGCCACGGCTCACGGGCCGTGACACGGCCCCACACAACGCCGGGGGTGTTTCTCGCCTGAAAAAAAGGATCGTCGCCCTGAAAAAAGCACTCTTCTGAGGGTGTGTAGTCCAACCAATGCAGATCATCACCCTGCATGGCGCGGCGGTACGCGTCCATGCGCACCGCCTCTGGCATCAGGTCCATCGGCACAGACTTGAGATCTGGTTGGGCCCCTGATGCCGTGTCGGTTGCGCCTTCGGGTGTCGCCTCAGAGGCTGCGTCGGCATCGCCCGCTTCCATGCGGGTGATCAATTGCCGCAGTGATTCTGCCAACTGGGCTGAATCGGCCGCATGACTGGCACCCACGCTGCCATTGCGTTCAATTTCTTCACACAACATGCCCACAAAATCCATGGCATCGAGCAGACGGTCTGCCAAATCCTTGGAATAACTGATTCGGCCATGGCGCACGCCGTCCATCAGGTCTTCACCGGCGTGAAGCACACGCGTCATTTCCGGAAACTCAAACAGCCCGCTGTTGCCCTTGAGGGTGTGCACCATGCGAAACAGCGATGTCATCAACTCTGAATCTTCAGGTGCCTCTTCGAGTTGCATCAACTTCTCGCCGATGCCCTGGAGGAAGTCCCGCGCCTCTGACAAAAACTGCTCAAGCAGCGGGTTCATGCTGCGCCCCCGATCAGCATCTTGACCTGCATGAGCAAGCGCTCGGGTTTGACTGGCTTGACCAAATAGTAGTTGGCACCGGCCACATAAGCGCGGGTGAGATCATTGGTTTGCGCCTCGGTGGAGATCATGATGGCGGGGGCCTGAACCATGTCTTGCCCCCTGAGCTCCCGCAGAAACCCATAACCATCCAACTTGGGCATGTTGATGTCCACCACATACAGCTGAAAGGAGTCCTGTAGCGCCTTTTCCAGCGCTTCAATGCCGTTCACCGCCTCTTCAACCTTGTAGCCTGCGGCTTCCAATATGTTGCGGTGGTACATGCGTACCGTTGCCGCGTCGTCAACAATCAGGATGCGTTTCATCGAGCCTCCAGGGGTTTTTGATAAACGATGGCTTCGGGAAACTTGCGCACCTTGTAGAGCGACGAAAAACGGCTCATGGATTCGGAATGTCCCAAACAGATAAAACCGCCAGGTTTCATGGCATCGTAAAAAGTCTCCGCCGCCGCTTTGCGCGACACATCGTCAAAATAAATCAGCAGATTGCGGCAAAAGACGATGTCGAAATCACGGTAAGCGCGGGTGTCTGCGCGATCAGACAGGTTGACCCGGGTGAAATCGACCGCTTGCTTCAAGTCATCGGAAATCAGGTAACCGTCCAGGTGTGCGGTGAAGTATTTCCTGAGCAGGTGTTCGGGCAAATGCTGAACCGAGCGCTTGGAGTAAAACCCTTTTCGCGCCTGGCTCAAGATTTGGGTGTCGATGTCGGATGAGACGATTTCGATATCCCACTTGGCGATGCCCGCCCAATATTCCAGCAGATAGATGGCAATCGAATACGGCTCTTCGCCCGAGGACGACGGAATGGCCCAGATGCGTATCGGCTTGCTGTCTTGCTTGCGGGTGATCAGGTCGGGCAAGATGGAATTGACCAGGCACTGAAACTGGTACTCCTCGCGGAAGAAGTAGGTTTCATTGACGGTCATCAAATTGGTCAAATGCTGCAACTCTTCGCCCGACGCTTCAAAACGCAGCATGGTGAAGTAATTGCGAAAGCTGCCGCTTTGCGTCGCCTCAATGCGATCGATCAAGCGTTTGTCAACAAAATAGCGCTTGGACAACTCGAACTGAATACCTGTTTTCCGGTAGAAAAACTCGCGGAATTTCTCGAAATCCTGTGCGGTGATACTGGGTTCAGTCATAACTGGCTCGGGGTTGCGCGCACAAGAGCTCAATCGCCATTGATGCGTTTTAACGCCAGATCCGTGGCGAACTGGATATACGGCTCGTCGGGAAAACGCAGGTTGAGCCGCTTGAGCGGCTCGCGCGCAGCGGCCGTACCCACCTCACCCAATAAATCGACCGCGGTAGCACAGACGTTGAGCAACGGGTCTTGCTCAATGACGGTGATCAACCAGGATTCAACCTCCGGGTGCCGCAGGGACTCCAGAATGTTCACCGCAAAGATGCGCACATCCGCATCAGCGTCCTGCAACAGCACGCGCATGATGGAGGCAACTTCTTCAGGCAGCTGCTTCATGGCTTCAATCGCTTCGTTGCGAAGCGATGCGTTTTCGCTTCTGAGGCACTGCACCAGGCCCGCCACCGCGACCTCGTCACCCAAAGCGGTCAAGGTGCTCAGGATCACCTCCCGAACGGAGACATCGTCCTCGCAGTTGAGTCGCCGCACCAGCGCTGCCGATGCCTGCGGGCAGTCGGTGAGATCACGCGCAGCCCAGCGCCGGGCGGTGGGGTTGGGACTGTCGAGTTCGGCTTCCAGGTTGGCACAGTCTCGCGGCTGCTTGCGTTCGTCGTCGGCAATCGGTCCAACGGGTTGACTTTTGACAAAGGCCATGACGCTTTTACCTCCCCGCCCAGGTGTTGATCTGGGCCGCAATTTTTTCCGAGTGCAACACCAGGGTGGCACCACCACGGTCAATCAATTCAGCGGGCATACCAAACACCACGGCCGATTCTTTCGATTCGGCAATCGTGCGGCCACCGCTTTTTTTGAGTTCCGTGAAAGCATCGGCACCGTCATATCCCATGCCCGTCAGCATCACACCAATCACCCTGGACGGATCACAGTGTTCCAGCACGGAGCGGCCAAGCAGCTCCACGGACGGATGCCACAAATACTCCCTCGACTCTGGCTTGGGCAGAACCGTCAGTTTGCTGCCACGCATCGTCACCACCATGTCGGCACCACCCTTGCCGATGTAGACATGACCGGGCTCAATGGGCATCGGATGGCTCGCCTCCAGCACGGTCAGCTTGCAAATGGCATTCAGGCGATCCGCAAACGGCTTGGTAAACGAGGCCGGCATGTGTTGGGCAACCAACACCGGCCACGGAAAATTCTCAGGCAACAGCGGCAAGATATCTTCCAGCGTGCGTGGCCCCCCTGTGGACACACCGATGATCACCACACCGTCGCCAACCACGCCCCGGCGAATCACCACAGGCCGCGGGGCAGGCTTTTCACGTTCTTCACGCAAACGCTGCGCCAAGCCGCGCACACTTGAGCCCTTGCCTTTCACCCTGGCCCGAGCCGCTGCGCGAACCTTGTTCACCAGTTCTTCTTTGATCTCACCAATCGACAGCGAAATGGTGCCGCCAGGCTTGGCAATGTAATCAACCGCACCCAGATTCAAGGCCTCAAACGTGGCCAGCGCACCCGTTTCTGTCAAAGACGAGACCATGACCACCGCCACCGGGCGTTCAGCCATGATCACGGACAAGGCCGTGATCCCATCCATTTCCGGCATGTTGATGTCCAGGGTGACCACATCGGGCTGGAACTCACGGTTAAGCACCACCGCTTCCTGACCGTTCCTGGCCTGTCGAATCTGGAAATCACTTTCACCTTCAAAAAGCGTGGCCAACTGGCGACGCATCAGTGCCGAGTCATCGACGATTAGTAGCTTGATCATGGGTCTGTTTGGGCGCCGGTGAATCGAGTTTAAGCGGTCAAGTTGGCAAGGTCAGCCATGTCCCGGCTCTCCACCAGGTGTGCCGGGGCAATCAGTTGCACCATGCGTTTTTGCTTCTCCAGGTTCGCCATGCGCGCCAGCAATTTGCCTTGTTCACTGGACAAACGCGGTGCCGCTTCAATGGAAGACTTGTGAATCTTCAGCACCTCGGCAACAGAGTCAACGATGAAACCCGTTCGCGTGCCTTCGATCAAGAAGACCATCACACGCTGGCGATCTGAGCGCTCCACCGTGGGCAGACCCAGGCGACGCCGCAGGTCGATGACAGGCAGTACGGCACCGCGCAGATTGATCACCCCCTCGACAAACGCAGGCGCCTTGGGGACATGCGTGAGAAGCTCAGGCACCCGAACGATTTCCTGCACGCTGTCGATGGGTACGCCAAATTCCTCTTTATCGAGGCGGAAAACGACCACCTGTTCGTCGTCGTCATTCGACGCGTCATCGTCTTCGACGTTAACGCGCTTTTTGTAACTGTCCGAATCGTCCACGGTTTTCAATGCCTCCTTGATGGCGGAATGGCTGAACAAATTGCCAGCGGAAATGATGGACACCAGGCGTTTGCCGCCATCGAGTCGGCAAATCTCAGAGATATCGCTCATGCCGCCCTCACGGGCCAACAAGCTGGGCATGGCGTCCACATCCGATTTGGCAACACGCAACACCTCGTTGACACTGTCCATCACGATCCCGACCGAGGCCGCACCCAGCGCGACCACCACGATGCGGCTGTGCTCATCAGCCGATTGCGGCGGCAGGGCAAACATGCGCCGCAGGCTGACCAGGGGCAACAAACGGTTGCGCAATGTCATGACCCCCAACACATGCGATTCCGAATGGGGCACGTGAACAATCGTGTCAGGCACCTGGACAATTTCTTGCACATCCTCAATGGTGATGGCGTATTCCTGTCCCGCCACATCAAAGCTCACCAGTTGCAGCTCGTCGCTGGTTTCGTCGTCGTCCACCTCCGTGTTGACCGCCGTGACACTGGCCAACGAGGCACTTTTGGCAACGGCGGCGATCTCGGTGAATTCCTGAGCGATCAACTTGGCGAAGTCCAGCACCATGATCATGGCATGACCACCCACGTCCTTGATGATGCCTGACAGCAGCTCGGTGTTCACGGTTCCCTGGATCGAGCCGACACCTTCGATCTTGCTGCTCTCCACACCGACGACGCTGGCCACCTTGTCCACCACAAAACCCAGCGGTTGACCAAAATCGATCACCAGCGCACGCGACGCGTCATCATGCAGGCGCTCTGCAAACCCAAACACCCGCCGCAAGCTGATGATGGGCAGCACCTTGCCACGCAAGTTGGACAGGCCATCCAGCGTCGCGGGTGCCAGCGGCACCCGAACCACCTCCGGAACCCGGATGATCTCTTGCACCGGCGCCATGTCCACCGCAAACACCTCATCGCCGGTGATGAAGGTCACAAACTGGCGGATGTCGGACACCTGTCCAACACCATCGTCAGCGCCAGGGTCGGCCGCCGTGCCCTGCAGCACGGCGCCCGCTGGTCCTTGATTTTCATTGCTCATCGTCAAGCTCCTGGATCAGTTGCTTTGCAGTTCGTCGGCGAGGGAAGCAATCTCTTCAATGGCGGCGGCCAGTTCTTCGGCACCTTGTGCCTGCTGCTTGGCCGCCGAGGCTGATTCGGTGGCGGCCTTGTCGGCTTCCTGGGCGGCTGCAGCGATTTGTTCAACACCTTTTTTAACCTGCGCGATGGCAGCAGAGATTTCGACCGAGGCACTCAGGATTTCTTGCGTGCCTTTTTCCAGTTCCGCCACATCGGCTTCCACAACGACCAGGTTGGCCGTGCTGGTTTTGGCTTTTTCCACTTCACTCACCGCCGCGACGGCAATTTCATCGAGGTCACGTCCGACAATGCCAATCTGATCTTGCACGGCCTTGACCAGGTCCTTGATGCGATCGGCATTTTCGGCGGAGTCGTGGGCCAGATTGCGAATGTCGGTGGCCACCACCACGAAGCCCTTGCCGAACTCGCCCGCCCGTGCCGCCTCGATCGAGCCATTGACGGCCAGCATGTTGGTCTGGATGGAGACGGTGGTGATGGCATCGACAATTTTGTCGATCCGGCGTGACACCAGTTCCAAGTCCTTGATCTGCTTGATGCTGCGCTTGGAGGACTCGGCAGAGGACGAAATGCCGGCGCTCAGGGCATCAATCGAGGTCTTGTTCACCATCAGCAGTTTCTTGATGGCGGCCACCTTGGCGGCACCGCTCTCAGCACGCGCCTGCGCCAGTTCCAGGCCCTTTTCAATTTGTGTGATGGCTGCCGACGCTTCAGACGTGCCGGCTGACTGCACTTCAGCGCCCTTGCGGATCTGTTCGATGGCTTCCATGATCTGGGTGCCCGAGCGGTTGATTTCCGCCACAGCGGACGACAATTCCTCGGCCGCAGAGGCGACCTCCTCCGCACTCTTGGCCACATCGGTCGACGTTTTCAGGTCCTCGGCCAATTCGGACAGGCTCTGCGCGGCCTGTTCACACTGCGCCAGGGCCTGAGACTGCTCGGCCACGGTTTTGGCCGACTGTTCGGCAGCGGCAGATTGCTCTTCAGCAGCAGCGGCGATGTCTTCCGAGCCCTTCAAAGCCTGCTGCGCGGCAACCTTGGATTGCTGGGCACTGGTGGCAATGTCGCGCACACCCTTGACGATTTCCACCGTGTCGATGCTGATCTGGTCCAGCTGCGTGGTGATGATCTTGCCGTTTTCAACTTCACCCTCGACCTTTTTGGCGGAGTTGCTGATGCCTTCCGCAATGACCGTGACTTCCTGCTGAATTTGCCCGACCAGGTCCTGGATCTGCTTGGCGCTTTTCTCCGAGGTCTCGGCCAGGGTGCGGACTTCATCGGCAACCACGGCAAAGCCCTTGCCATGTTTGCCGGCGCGGGCTGCCTCGATGGCGGCGTTCAAGGCCAGCAAATTGGTTTGGTCCGCGATACGTGCCACCGCTTTGACAATGTCGCCAATGCTGGCGGCTTGTTTTTCCAGTTCCGCCACCATGGCAACCGACGCGTTCTGGCGCTGGGCAGCCACGCCGACGGCGGTGACCATGGTGATGATGTCACCGCTGGTCTTGGCGACCAAAGCCTGGGTTGCCTCACCTTTGGCTGAACTCATGTCGGCATTCTGAACTTGACGCAGGATCGCGACCTCCACCTGTTTGAAGGCCGTCAAGGATTCGTGGGCGGCACCCGAGGCTTCTTCAGCACCGGTGGCGATCTGGTCAGACGCACGTTTGAGTTCTTCGGCGGCCGATGCGGCCTCGTTGATGCCTGAAGACAATTGCCCGGTGGCCGCTGCAATACGCTCAGCCGCCTGCTGTTGCTTGGCCAGCGTGCGCGCTTTCCTGCGCTGATCTTCCGCTTCGCGTGCGATGGCAGCAGAAGATTTACCTTCAGCGAGGGCTGCGACTGAAGGCTTTGTAGCGGACTTTTTCAAGAGGGCCATTCCGAATCTCCTAGACAAATAGTGTGTGAAATAAAAACGAGTCTTGCGGCTGTAGAGTGCAACCAATCTGCTGCAAGGCCCGGTTTAACAGCCTGCCCTTGCTTGACCAAGCTTACATGAGCCTTCCAATTTTGAACACCGTAGTGTTGACGGAGCCACCCCCGTAGAAACTACGGGGATTCACAACCCCGAGACGCCCTCAGCCGCTCCCAAGCCCGCGGCGCCACCCTCGCCCGGACAACGCGGCCCCATGCCTGGACAAATTCATCCATGCTGCCCCGCCCACGCTGACATCGCGCCCGACAGCGGCTCACCGCCTGGCAGCCGGACAAATTTGTCCGCGCCCGCCGCGTTGACAAATCACAAAACCCAAACATAACAAGGACTTAAAAGCAGATCCGGGTCTGGCACCAAGCTTGCGAAAGATTCGCATGCCCTACCCCGTCACCGCCCCTGCCGAACACCGCGATGTTTTGACCATCGCGCAGCAGCTTGCGCGATACCTGCGGGATCACCCGGATGGCTGTGACACGGCCGAGGGTATTGCCCGCTGGTGGATGGACCCCCTTGAGGCGACGGTACCGGAGGTGATGATGGAAGCCGCCTTGGCATGGATGACCGCATGCCAGTTGATGGAAGCCCTGCACGCCGCCGACGGACGGATTCGCTACCGGCTCGCCAGCGACGCCGCCGACATCGACGCCAAACTGGCGGCCATGGTGCGCGACCCCCACTCGGTCTTGCCCTGCGACACCGCGCAACAGCCCAGGCAGGTGCACTGATGGCCAGCATCTCTGCCATCCACGCCCTGACCAGCGGCCTGGCCCAACTGCTGTCGCGCAGCTACCAGCTGCAGCCGATTGCGGGCTTGAGCTGCAAGTTCGAACCGGCCGGTATTTCCGACTTCAAGAAACTCGATGGGCAAGACGCCAAGGTCACCATCTTGCTGTACCGCATCACCCACAACGAACATTTGCGCAACCGTCCGCCCGCCACCTTGCCAACCGGGCGCCCGGCGCCACTCACCATTAACGCCCACTTGCTGATCACCGTGTGGGCCGATGCCGCGCTCAAGGAACAAAGCCTGCTGGCCTGGACGCTGCGCGAGCTGCACATGCATCCAGTGCTGGACCGCAGTGTGTTAACCGACATCGGTGGTTTTGGCGCGGGCGATATCGTCTCGTTGGCGCCTGAGGAGCTGACGCTCGATGACCTAAGCAAACTCTGGCAAGTGCTGGTGCCGCCAATGCGCCCGTCGCTGGGGTATGTGGCCCGCAATGTGATGCTGGATCTGGACCCGGTGCCAGACTTTGCGCCGGTTGCCGCCGTGCGGCTGATGCTGGACGACGACGTCGCCACCGTGAGCGGGGGTGCGCCATGAACGAATGCATCGACCGCCGTGTGTTTGGCGCCATCGAATTCGTCCATGATTTGACGGACGCCCGCGTGCTGGAGCCGCTGCAGGTCACGGCCCCCGCTGGCCTGACCTTGCTCAGAAACCGCAGCGGCCTGTATGTGATCCGCACCATCGAGGGTGAAGACGACTACACCCGCCGCTTTGATGACCCGCCAAATCGTCCAGCGCGCCTGCCGTTCACGCTGAATGTGCAAGACCCGCAGGCCTGCTTCCTGCCGCAAAGCTTCACCTTGCTGCTGCCGCGCTGGCTGGAAGCGCCCGGGGCGCCGATTGACGATGCCGACAACGCCTTGCGCCCGGTGTCAATTCGCTTGATCCCTGGCGCCGCCCTGCCGTTGCGCGCCACCTGGGCGGTGCTGCGCCTGCAAGTGGTGGTGGCAGGCAGCCAACCACCAGTGGGTTTGGCCAATGTGCTGGTAGAAGCCCGTCCCGGCGCGGCCGGGCTCGGTATGCGCCGCACCTTGACGGATCGCCATGGCGAGGCTTTGGTGATTTTTGCCGATGCGCCACCGATCCTGCCCGACAGAGGCCCGGCAGGACTAACACGCGATTTCAAACTGGCCGTCAGTCTGGTGCTGGATGCCAGTGTGGTGCGCACCAGTACCGACAAGAACCATCCGCTGGCCGACCCGGCTCTCATCCTGCAACGCCAGACAGCTGGCGCAGCAGGCGTGACGGTCGTGACAGCCAGCGAACAACTGCTGCGCGCCGGGCAAAGCCGACGTGCTGTGGAGAAGATCACATGGCCCTGAACCCGTTTCAGGCAAGCCATATTTTTCAGGGTCCATGCCAAGGAGGTGAAACGTGCCCGAATACCTAGCACCTGGCGTTTACGTCGAGGAAGTGAGTTTCCGATCCAAGTCCATCGAAGGGGTTGGCACCAGCACCTGTGCTTTTGCCGGCCCCACCCGAAAAGGACCAACCGGAGTCGCACCTGAACTGCTCACAAGCTTCGCCGATTTCGAGCGCACTTATGGCGGCCTGGACGACCTGGCCTTTGATGGCGACACCGACGCGGCTCACAACCGCAACTACATCGCCCACGCCGCGCAGGCCTTCTTCAACAACGGCGGCGCGCGGCTGTACGTGGTGCGCGCCCTCAGCGCCGATGCCAAGCGTGCCACCGCCAAGGGCACACCGGTGGTGCCGGCCTCAGGCGGCGGTGAAGTCAAAGCCTGGTTTGAGGCGCGCTTTGCCGGTACCCACTTCAATAACGCCACGGTCACGGTGCAGCAGGTCAGTACGCCCACCGGCATCAAGGCGCTGGGCGGTCTGCCCGACGGCAGCGCGGTGCGGGTACACAAGAAGGACAAGGACGCGACCCTGATGGGTGTGTGGACCAAGGCCGCAGGCAGCTGGACGCAGCTTGACCCGCCCACCCCGCTGGTCATCACCGATCTGGCCAAAGACCTGGACGCCGCCCTCTACAACGCGGTGCTGTTGAGCTTCAACGTCAGCGTCGATGCCGGTCCGAACGACAGCACCGGCTACAACGGCCTCACGTTGGGCAGCGCCAGCCCAACGTGGATCGGCAGCGTGCTGGCCGACAAACCCGCTACCCGCGCCGCGCAGTTGGTGCAACCCGTGGCACTGCAATTGGGTGCCACGGCGCCCACGGCAGTGGAAATGCTGGCGGCCTTTGGCGGCGGCAAACTCGACAGCGAAGGTGTCGAGCCGCAAAAAACCTACACACTCAGCGGCGGCACCGACGGCCCCGCGCCAGGGGCGGACGAATACGCCGAAGCACTGGGCATTCTGGTAGGCCTGGAAGACGTGTCCATCGTGGCTGCGCCGGGTTATTCGGCCTTCTACACCGATGCCGACCCGGACACATACCAGGCCATCCAGGACGCGCTGCTCACCCACGTGGCCGACCCGCGCCGCTACCGCATGGCCGTGCTCGACGCGCCGCCAGCCGTCACCCCCGGCGTGATGCGCGAGTTGCGTGGCTTGGTGGATTCCAACCGCGCCGCGTTGTATTACCCGTGGGTCATCGCTGCCAACCCGCTGGCCGGGCCGAGCAGCACGCAGCCCGCCGAGATCGCGCTGCCACCGTCCGGCCACGTCTGCGGCATCTACGCGCGCAACGACATTGAGCGTGGCGTGCACAAGGCGCCCGCCAACGAGGTGGTGCGCGGTGCGCTGCGCTTCGAGCCCTCGGTCAACACCGGCCAGCAGGAGTTGCTCAACCCCATCGGCGTGAACTGCCTGCGCCTGCTGCAAGGCCGCGGCTTGCGCGTCTGGGGCGCGCGCACCATCTCCAGCGACCCGGAGTGGAAATACCTCAACGTGCGGCGCTACTTCAACTACATCGGCGCCTCCATCGACCGCGGCACGCAATGGGCCGTGTTCGAGCCCAATGGCGAGATGTTGTGGGCCAACGTCAAAGGCACCATCAGCGACTTCCTCTACAACGAGTGGCGCAACGGCGCGCTCTTGGGCAGCAAGCCCGAGGAAGCCTACTTTGTGCGCTGCGACCGCAGCACCATGACCCAGAACGACCTCGACAACGGCCGCCTCATCTGCCTGATCGGTGTGGCCGTGGTCAAGCCCGCCGAATTCGTGATCTTCCGCATCGGCCAGAAAACCGCCGACGCCAAGAGCTGACCCCTGTAGCCCACGCATCAAGGAGCCTCCAAATGATTCAACGCGACACCCCTTACGGTGCCTTCAACTTCCAGGTGGACCTGGGCACGGGCGTTGTGGCCGGGTTCTCCGACGTGTCGGGCCTGGTGACCGAGATGACCGTGGCCGAGTACCGCAACGGCATCGACGCCGAAAACCACGTGCGCAAGATCCCCGGCATCCACAAGGTCGGCGACGTCACCTTCAAACGCGGGCTGATGGGCAGCAAAGACCTGTTCGACTGGATCAAGCAGACCCGCACCGACGGCTACAAAGCCAAGCGCACCGTGGTCATCCACCTGCAGGACGAAGCCCGCAGCGGCCCGGTGGCCACTTGGCGGCTGCAAAACGCCATGCCGCTCAAATACACCGGCCCCACCCTGGCTGGCAAAGGGGGCGGTGACGTGGCCATGGAAGAACTGGTGTTGTCTTGCGAGGGCTACCAGGTCGAGTGACCCGCTGGCCACGCCCCCACGCCAAACCGCCATGTCCATCACCCGCCTACGCCCCGGTCTGAGCTTTGAGCTAGGCGCCCCCGCTGCCAGCCACCCGCTGCGCAGCGACATCGCCTGCTTTGTCGGCACGGTGGCGCGGCGGCGTGCGGGGTTGGTGACCGGACCGCAACTTCTACCGGTGGTGCTGCAGCGGTGGCTGGTGTCGCATCAGGTGAGCAGCGTTGGCGGCCTGCCGCTGGCCCGGCTGCGTGTGGCACTTGACACCCCGGCCCGCTTTTCGCAAAGCCTGCTGGCCCAGGCAGGCGGGGTCGACGAACGTTCATCGCTGGCCCACTTTCTGGAGCGGCACACCGCCAGTAGCGATCAGCAGCCGCTGTTCGCCAGCCTGCTGCAGGCCTGTCGTGAGCTGAGTCCTTTGCCAGAGGCGCTGGTCGAAGACCTGCGGCAACGCGAATTCCATCCCGGCGGGCTTTTGCTTGGCAATGAACTGGCCGCCTGGACGCGGGTGCAGCGCTTGCTGAACCTGCCGGTGCGGCTGGACAGTTTCGAGGCCTTCAGCAGCCTGTTTGCCTGGGACCAGCGCGGCGTGCGTGACCGCACCGTGCGCGTGGCCGACCCGGTGGTGGCGACCCCGCTGGGTGTGGCTTTGCGGGCTTTTTTTGGCGAAGGCGGTCGCCGCGCCTGGGTGGTGCGCACCGGCGACCCTAGTGCCCTGTTTGAGTCGGCCGTCAGCCGCTTTGCCGCCTGCTTCCCGGAAGCTGATCAGGGCAACGATTACGACAACGATGATGACCGCTGCCCACAGCTGCCGGGCATCCGCCGCCAGGTGAAACTGGGCATACCGGTCGGTCTGCTGGGCAGCGCCCAGGCACCGGCCCTGTCGGCCACCGACTGGGTGGGGCTGGAGCATGTGTACGGCCTGCCCGAGGTGAGTTTTGCCTTGCTGCCCGATCTGGTGGACGCCTGCGCCCAGCCGCTCAGTGGCGACGTGCCCCCGGCCGACGTGATCAGCAGTGAAGAGCGGTTTGTCGACTGTGTGGCAGACGTTGCACCGCCCACCCAGCCTGCCGGTCGCCGCCTGGCGCCACCGCGCCTGAACAGTCGCGCTCTGGAAGTCTGGCGCCAGTTGCAACTGCGCGCACTGCATCTGTTGGACAACCCTGGGCGCGCCCACGCCCGGCGCGATGTGCAACTGCTCGCCTCGCTGCCCCTGCTGGGCGATGGCCGCGAGCTGCCAGCACCCTCACAGTGGGTGCCGTGGATGGCGCGCACACCGGGCTGGCTGCGCTGCACCGGCGTGGCCGACGACGCGCTGCTGAGCGACCGCCTGCAGCTGGCCTACCCCTGGCTGATCACCGCCGACAGCGGCGACGCCCAAGGCGGCGTGGAAGCGCCCGAAGGCAGCCTGGCCGGTGTGCTGGCGCGCAACGCCCTGGAGCGTGGCGCCTACCGCTCAGCCGCCACCCGGCCGCTCTTGCGCTACCAAGACAGCGCCCCCAGCCTGCCCTGGACCCAGGTTCAGCAAGAGGCTACCTGGACACCACTGGGCGCACTCACCCTGGCTGAGCGCGTTTGCCTGCTGGGCCCCAGTCCGGGTGGGCCGCAATTGCTGTCTGATGTGAGCTGCTCGGCCGACCCGCGCACCCGCCAGGCGGCCGTGCGTCGGCTCATCAACGTGGTGATCCAGTCCGCCCGGCGCGCGGGTGACGACTTTGCCTTCGAGCCTAACGGCGAGCGCTTGTGGGCCCGCGTGCGCGACCGGCTCAACGACCTGATGCGCAGTTTGCTCAACGCGGGCGCGCTGTCCACCGATGGCACGCCGTACAGCGTGCGCTGCGGCCGCGACACCATGCAACAGCGCGACATTGATGACGGCAGACTCATCGTGCAGATTGAGCTGCAACCTGCTCAGCCGGTGCAGCGCATCGTGGTGGTGCTGAACCTGCGCGACGCTGGCACCGCGCCAGTGTTTGCCAACGCCGCCTGAGCACAGACCGGAATCCCACCATGGCCGATCTCACCCGCCCCGGCAACGACGGTTTTGAAGCGCCGCTATTTGGCAACCGCTTCGTGGTCGAGTTCACCCGCGAGCCGATTGCCGCACGCGGTGGTGGCAGCGACGACCGCAGCAGCGAAGCGCTGTGCCAGGGCGCTTTTTCAGAGGTCTCTGGCCTGGAAGCCGCCATGGAGCCCAAAACCATCAAGGAAGGTGGCGCCAACTATGGCGCCCACCAGCGCGCCGGGCAGGTGAGTTTTGCCACCGTGGTTCTCAAGCGCGGAATGACCCGGGCCAGCGACCTGTGGAGCTGGTGGGGCTTGTTTGCCGGTGCGCGCACCGACGCCACCCGTGCCAACGGCGCTTTCGCCCACCGCTTGACCGTGCGCATCACCCTGCTGGACCTGCAAAGCAATCCGGTGCTGAAGTGGCGGCTGGAGCGTGCGATGCCGGTCAAGTTCAAGGCGGCCGATTTCAACGCGCGCAGCGCGGACGTGGGCATCGAAGAAATCCACCTGGTTCACGAGGGTCTCTTCATGGAGGCCGCCTGACATGCGCATCCCCGACGAGCACAAGGCCAAACTGTTCAAGGTCAACCAGGCCTGCCCGGGGCAGGAGCCTGGCGCCACCAGTGCGGACGCGGTGCTGGTGCAGTTCAACCCGACATCACTGTCGTATTCGGTGCAGAACACGCTGGAGAAAAAGGGCCGCGACGCCAACGCCAAGCAGTTTGTAGCGCAAACCACGGCCAAGCTGGAGTTCGATCTGGTGTTCGACAGCACGCACGACGGCGGTGATGTACGTGGCGAGACCGACCGCATCAAACAGTTCCTCAACCCGGGTGACAAAAAGACCAACAAAGACCAGGCCCCGGCACTGGTGGGTTTCCGCTGGGGCACCTTTCTGTTCAAGGGCATCGTCGAGGCGTTCCGCGAAAACCTGGACTTTTTTTCGGCCGAAGGGGTGCCGCTGCGCTCCACGCTCAAGATCGGCCTGGCCTCGCAAGACCCGAAAGATGTGTTCGCATCCTTGCCCCCAGGCCACCCCGATGCCGCGGCTGCTGCTGGTGGCAGCGTGAGCCTGGCCAGCCTGGGCAGCCGCGGCACCAGTGGCATGGCCGCGCAAGGGGGCAACGCCAGCGCGGGCCGCGCCCTGGCCGCCAGCAACGGTTTTGAGAGCATGCGCAACCCCGGTGTGGGTGTGGCCGCGGTGCTCAGCGGCGGCATCCAGCTCAAGGCTGCAGTGGGTTTTTCGGCAGGCGCCTCGGTGGGCCTGGGCGTTGGACTGGCCGTGGGTGGCGGCGCCGGCAGCAGTGGTGCCAGCAGTTTGCAGGCCTTCGCCGGGCTGGGGGGCAGCAAGGCCAGTGCGGGTGTCCCGGCGCTCAACACCAGCGCGCTTCTGCCCGCAGCCACCCCACCCGCCCTGGCGGTGGGCAGTGGTTTTGCACTGGGCGGTCAGGCCATCAGCCCCAGCTCCATGGGCATGAAGGCCGACATGGGCCCGACCGCCCGCATCAAGTTTGACTGAGGGAACACAACATGGCCGTTGTCATTGAAGAACTGGAGGTGCAGACACAGCCCTCGCAGGAAGCGCCCGCCGCGCCCACGACCGAAGTGGCAGGGGCCAACACGGCGCTGATGGAAGCCACCTTGCAGACCGTGCTGCAGCGCGAGGCCTGGCGCCTGGAGCGGCTGGCCGCAGACTGAGCACACACCATGGGCGAAAGCAACCTCTCCGACCTGGCCCTGTACTCGGCGCGACCCACGCTGCGCATCGACGGGCAGGACAACGCCATGGCCAGCGCCTTGCTGCAGTCGCTGGTGATGCGCGAGCAGGAGGGAGCCTTGTCCAGCCTGGAGGCGAGTTTTGTCAACTTCACGGCCCGCGAAAGTGGTCAGGTTGGCCCGGCCTTTGAAGACGAACAGGTGCTCAAACTGGGCAGCCAACTGAAGGTGTATGCCGGTGAAGCCGCCGCACCCACCGAAATTTTTTCGGGTCTGGTCAGCGCGCTGGAATTTGCCTTCGATTCCGAGGGCCCGCCCCGCCTGATCGTGTTGGCCGAAGACTCGGCCCAGCAAGCCCGCATGACCCGCCGGATCGCGGTTTACGAAAACCAATCGGTGGCAGACATCGCGCGCGACGTGGCCAACCGCATGGGCCTCACAGCCACCATCACCGGCCTGTCAGACCAGGCTGTTCTGGAAGTGCAGTTTGACGAAAGCGACCTGGCTTTTTTGCGCCGCCTGCTCGCGCGCGTTGGTGCCGACATGCAGGTGGTGGGCAACGAGCTCCAGGTGGCTGCGCGCCAGGACGTGCAGCGCAACCAGATCACCCTGCGCCTGCATAGCCAGTTGCACAAACTGCACGTGGTGGCCGACCTGGCGCATCAGGTGACCGAGGTGAAGGTCACCGGCTTTGACCCCAGCCAGGGCAGCGCCGTGCAGGGCAGCAGCCGCGGCGCGTCCCTTGGCCCAGGCAGCGGCCGCACCGGCCAGGCGTTGCTGCAGGCAACCTGGGGCGAGCGGGTGCAACAGACCTCACACCGGCTGGCGCTAAGCCAGGTGGAGGCCGACGCGCTGGCCCAGGCCGAGTTCGCACAACGTGCCCGGCGCTTCGTGCGGGTGCAGGGCCAGTGCGAGGGCAACCCGGCCCTGCGCGTGGGCACGCACCTCACGCTGGCCGAGGTGTCGCCGCGTTTTGACAACACCTACTACGTCACCGCCTGCACGCACCGCTACGACATGCAGCGCGGGTTTGAGACCGAGTTCAGCGCCGAGTGCGCCTACTTCGGCCACCCGGCCTGACCACGCGAGCACCCCACCATGTCACGCGAAACCCTGCCCCTCTCCAGCTTCGGCGTGCCGCTTCACGCGCTGGCCCTGCCCTACCTCGGCCGGGTCACCGACGTGAACGATCCCGAACGGCTGGCGCGGGTGAAAGTGGAGTTGTACGCGCTCGATACCGATGCCGACGTGGCGCTGTGGGCCCGTGTGGCCAGCCCGTTTGCCGGGGCCCACCGGGGTGGCTTTTTCATCCCGCAGGAAGGTGACGAGGTGCTGGTGGTGTTTGTGGGAGGCGACGCGCGGCATCCAGTGGTGGTGGGTGGCCTTTGGAACGGTGCTGCGGCACCCCCTGAAACGCTGAATGGCAAAGTGGACCGCTGGAGCCTCACCGGCCAGGCCGGCACCCGCATCGCCATCGTCGAAGAAAGTGATGCCACCGCCAAGATCGAATGTTCCACCCCCGGCGGTGTGACGCTGACCCTAACCGACGCCAGCGGCGGCACCGTCACCATCGAATGTGCTGGCAACACCATCACCCTGGCCCCAGCGGGCATCACGGTGGCATCGCCCGCCAAAGTCAAGGTGCAGGCAGCCAGTGTGGAGGTGACGGCGGCCACGGTCAAGGTGGACGCCGCCATGTCCAACTTCTCGGGCGTGGTCAAGTGCGACACGCTGATCACCAACGCGGTGGTGTCCACCTCGTACACCCCCGGCGCGGGCAACATCTGGTGAGGCCGACATGAGCGCAGCCACCCTCACCCCACAGCCCAAGAGCCCGCCGCGCCCGCTGGCCCTGCGTGCACCGTCGGCACCGGCGCCCGGGCTGGCCCACCCGGTGCTGCTCAGCGGCCTGCGGGCTGACCCGCGTGCGGCTCCAGCGGCGCCGGTGATCGTGGCGCGGCGCGACCAGGACTTTGTCGAAGGCCTGCTGGCGGATCTGGGTGATACGTCCGCCCACGCCGCGCTGCTGGCCAGCACACCTACCCGCCACCAGGGTGTACCGCGCCTGTTCCAGCCGGTGCAGCGCGTGTTCAACCTGGTGGTGATGGAGGCTTTTTGCGACCTGCCCGGCCAGCCGAGCCTGGACCCCAAAAAGATCGAAAGCAGCGGCTTCGTGTTGCGCCGCGTCGTGGGCAGCCAGAAGCAGGCCTGGCTGAAGACTGGTACCCAGGTCTTCGGCTGGGAGACGGTGGACGAAAACCTGGACCCGGCGCAAGACCGCCGCGGCCTGGCGGTGAACCTGGGCCACCCGGTGCTCAACGCGCTGGCGCCGAGTCAGCGCGCCGTGCGCACCGCCGGAAGCACCCGGCTGGCAGGCGCCAAGGTAGCGGTGAACGAAGACGTGCAACCGCTGTTCAAGACACCCCCCGAGGTGGGGCACAACGTGGCCCGCACGCTGCTGTTTGGCACCCTGCGCGTGAGTTCGGGTGAACTCACCGAGCGCGCTGCCACGCCGCCGGTGTTTGGCAGCACCCCGCAAGAGCGCCAGCAACTGGCCGACGATCTGGTGGTGTATCTGCGCCAGGGCGGTGCCCGCACGCTACCGGTACCGAGTGCCAGCAGCTTCAGCACCGAGCAGTGGACTGCGGCTGCGCAGGAAAAACCATCGAGCTTGTCACCTGCCGAATTTCGGGCGCTGGACGGGCAGTTGGGCGCCTTGCTGCTGCAACTGGGCAACGAGTTCAACGCCTTCGGCAGTGGCAGCGGCCCGGCTGCGCTGCAAGCCGCGCTGCGCCAGTTGCAGGTGGAAAGTGATGTGCGCAACAGCCAGGGCCAGCTCACCCGCACCGACCGCAGCAGCGCCTATGACTTCCTGCTGCGCGCCAAAGCCGTGCTGCTGGACGCGGTGCCCGGTGCCACGCTCACCCTGCCCGATCGCTGGGGCGCGGTCAGTGGCACGCTGGCGCAAGCCATTTTTGAGGCCTCGTTGCTGTGCCTGCAGCAGCAGTTTGCGCAGCTGTTGCCCGCGCGTGGCCGCTTTGAGGCCGATGGTTCCGGCGTGGAAGCGCGCTACGTGGTGCGCGCTTTCATCCGCCTGAAACCCGATCACCCGGGCTGCCCGGGCCGCCTGGTGTGGTCAGACTACAGCGAGCCGTTCAACATCGCGCCGTGGTTTGAGTCCTCGGGCGCGCCGGTGCCGGTGATTCCGCTGCCCGACCTGATGGACCGCGCCCAGCTGGCCCGCGTGCGCCCCACCGTGGCGTTTGCCCTGCCGCCCAAGCTGGCCGCACTGCTGCGCACCGACGCGAAAGACCTGCGCGACGGCAAGGGCGACGGCGGCAACGGATTGGGCCTGGGCTGGATCTGCAGTTTCTCGCTGCCCATCATCACGCTGTGTGCCTTCATCGTGCTGAACATCTTCCTGCAGCTGTTCAACCTGATCTTCTGGTGGCTGCCGATGCTGAAGATCTGCATTCCCATCCCCAAGGCCAAGGAGTAGCGCATGACCCCGTTGGCGCCCCCCCGCATCAACCTGAGCGAGCCGCTGGGCTGGCCGCTGCTGCCCGTGCCCGACGCCAACGGCCAGCTGCACTACCCCAGCCTGGCGCAAAGTGTGCGCGAGCAGATCCAGGTGCTGCTGGCCACCCGCCCGGGTGAGCAGCTGATGGCCCCCGGCTTTGGCGCCGGGCTGGAAAACCTGCTGACCGAGCCCAACACGGTCGCCACCCGCAGCCGCATCAAGGAGCTGGTGGAAGACGCCCTGAAACGCTGGGAAGACCGCATCGTGGTGGACGGCATTGCTGTCGACCCGGTGAGCGACGCCGCCAGCGGTGTGGCCGACGGGGTGCGGGTGGAGATTGCCTACCGCCTGGTGCGCACCGGCGCCCCGGCCCGCGTGGGCCTGACGCTGGTGATGGAGGCACGTCGTGCCCATTAAACCGCCCGCCCTCGACGACCGCAGCTACGACGACCTGGTCGCCGAGCTGCTCTCGCGCATTCCCGCGCACACCCCCGAGTGGACGCACCCGCGCCCGGGCGACCCGGGCCGCACGCTGATCGATTTGTTTGCCTGGCTGGGCGACACCATCCTCTACCGCGCCAACCTCATCCCCGAGCGCCAGCGCCTGGCCTACCTGCGCCTGCTGGGCATGCCGCTCAAAGCCGCCAGCGCGGCGCGCGGCATGGTGGCGCTGACGATCAAAGCCGACAAGCAGGTGGTGGCCCTGCCGGTGCCCGCCGGTGCGGCCATCGACAAACCCGTGCCCTTTGCCACACTGAACTTCTGCACCGCCTACCCGCTGACCGGCAGCGCCTATCTGCGGCGCAAGCTCAGCGCGGGCGAGCAGGCCGATTTCAACGCCCTGCTGCCGGATCTGCAGGCGGTGTACCAGGGCACCGAGGGCACGCCCACCGGCTACGTCACCACGCCGGTGTTTGGCCCCGGGCAGAACCTGGCTTTGGGCGTGGACATCCTGGAAACCACGGTCGACGGCGCGTTGTGGATCGCGCTGCTGGCCCCCAGCGCCCAGCAGCGCGAGGCCGCCCTGCAAAGCCTGGGCGCCGATGTGCGGGGCAGCGCGCGCGCGCTCAACGTGGGCCTGGTGCCCGCCCTCGATGTGCCAGAACGCGGACAACCCGGTGGTGACGGCATCAGCACCCGCGCGCCGCTGCCCCTGCTGTGGGAGATCAGCACCGGCAGCGACGCCACCACCCCCGACGTGCCGGACATGCTGGCGCTGGACGTGCTGGAAGACGGCACCCGCGGCCTGCGCCAAGCCGGTGTGCTGCGGCTGGCCCTGCCCAGCCTGGCCAGCATTGGCGCACCCGCCAACGACCCGCGCCAGAACCTGATGGCCGGCGTGGGCGACGCCCCGCCGCGGCTGGAGAATGAAGAAGAAGCCGAGCGCCTGGTCAGCTGGTTACGCCTGCGCCTGCCACCCGGCCAGGCCAGCACCACCAGCCTGCGCCTGGCCTGGGCCGGTATCAACGCGGTGCAGGTGGAGCAGCGCCAGGCGCTGCCAGCGCGCGCCATTGGGGTGTCGGACGGCGGCTCTGACCAGCAGTATGACCTGGGCATCAGCGCCCAAGGCAGCGCCGACGCCGCCACCCTGCAGGTCATCGTGCATGATGCCATCACCGGCAGCGCGGTCTGGCCCGCGGTGGACGACCTGGGCCGCTGCGGCCCGCTGGACCGCGCGGTGCAGGTGGACGTCGAAGCCGGTACGGTACGTTTTGGCAACGGTGTACAGGGCCGGGTGCCCAGCACCGGCAGCCGCATCGTGGTGGATGGCCTGCGTGTGGGCGGTGGTGCCGGGGGCAACCTGCAGCCGGGTCTGCTGACCCAACTTGACCGCGTGGCCGACATGATCACCGGCGCCCTGGCCAAGCCCAGCCCGGCCATCACCGTGTGGCAGCCGCTGGCCCTGCAGGGCGGCGCCGATGCCGAAACGCTGGACGCCGCCGAGCGCCGCATCCCAGCCTATTTCCAGCACCGCGACCGCGCGGTGACCGCTGACGACTACCGCGCTCTGGCCCGTGAAGCGCCGGGCACCGCGGTCGGCCGCGTGGCGGTACTGCCGCGCTTCAAACCGCACGAGCGCAACAGCGCGGTACCCGGTGCGGTCTCGGTGATGGTGTTGCCCGCGCGCAGCAGCGTCGACCATGCCGCCCCGTGCCCGCGCGCCGACCGGCCTTTGCTCGAAGCGGTACACGGCTTCCTGAACGAGCGCCGCCCGCTGGCGACCGAGCTTTACGTGATGGGCTGCGAATACCGGCAAATCGGTGTGACGGTCGCGGTGCTGGTGACCGACGGTTTTGCGCGCGAACAGGTGCTGAGCGCTGTGCGTCAGGCGCTGCGCAGCTACCTGTGGCCGCTGCCCATTGGTCCGGCAGGTGTCGACGGGCCATGGCCGGACACGGCCACCAGCGACGGCGGCTACCCGCTCGGGCGCGCACTGACCGACCGCGAGCTTGAGGTGGTGGTGGCCCGCACCGCCGGTGTGGCCGGTGTCTCGCCGGTGCGCCTGTTTGAAGCCAAAAACGGTGTCTACACCGAGTTGCCCGGCGTCGGCAAGGCCGTGACCACGTTGACGCTGGAGGCCTGGCAGCTGCCAGAACTCAGCGCCGTGGTGGTGACCGAAGGGGTGGACGCCCCGGCCTCGGTCACCACACCGTTTGACGACCCAGCGCTCAACGGCAGGCCAGCGTTGGCCCTGCCGGTGGTGCCCACCCTCTGCTGAGCACACGCCATGGACATCAACGGCCTGCGCTCATTTGGTCTGTCGCACAACACCGGCGGCCTGCAGCCCTGGCGCGTGCCGCAGGCCGACGGCACACGCGCTGTGAGCGTGGAGCCCACGCTGAACCATCACATCACCGGCACCCGCCTGGCCAGCCGCTCAGCCGACGGCACCTTGACTGAGACCGCCCAAAGCGTGACAGATGTGGTGCTGCAACCCGCCATGGCGGTGGACGCGCTGGGCAACCATGTGCGCTGGGAAGGCAGCCAGATCGTGTCCACCTCCCACCTGGCAGCGCAGCACGGCCTGGCCCCACGCGCCTTCGCCCTGCCGCCGCAGGCCCAGCCGGTGAGCGACATGACGGTGGGCGACGACGACGTGCTGTACCTCGCGGCCAATGGCGCGCTGTGGCTGGTGGACCTGCGTGGTCGTTTCGCGCTCACCCGGCTTGACGCACCAGCTGGCTTCCAGCCACAGCGCCTGGCCTCGGCCCCTGGGGGCGGCGTGTGGGCGCTGGATGTGGATCAAGGTCGCCTGGCGCGCGTGCGGGGTCTGCCCCTGGCCCAGGCGCCGCTCTGGGTCGGGCGCGACAGCGACACCCGCTTTGAAGCCCACGCCCCCAACCCCAACCCGCCGCGCTGGCAGCCGCTGCCCGGCCAAGTGCCAGCGGACGAAAAGGCCGTGGCACTGGCCACGCACCGCCATGGCCAACTGATCGTGATGAGCCTGCTGCGCAGCGCGGGCGGCGCGCGGGTGCGCCTGTTGCTGGGCGATGGCCGCCTGTCGCTGCCGCTGGCCCTGGACGGCCCGAAGTTTCCCCACACGCTGGGTTTTGTAGCGGGCGAACGCCTCGCCGTCGCCACCCGGGGCACACTGACCGCCGCCGACAGCCGCACCCGTGACCCGGGTATGTTCACCTACGCCCTGCCCCGGGCCTTGCTGGCGCGGCTAGCCGCTGCCAGCGACCCCAGCCAGACCGCGCTGCCGGACGACTTGCCCGCCGCGCTGCCCGCTCTGGGCGACTACCACCCGCTCGCAGGCTGGACCGGCGGCCCGTTCTTGGCCACGCGCCCGAGCGACCGTCTTTATTACCCGCGCAGCAGCCCGCAGGGCGCGCAACCGGCGCGGGTGGCGCGTATCTCCACCGCCGCACGAGCCCGCTACGGCCTGGTGGTGAACGCAGCCGACGGCCGCACGCCCCAAGCCCGGGTGCTGGCTTCGCTGGGCCTGGTGGATACGCGCGATCCGGCCACCGTCTGGCACCGCCTGTATGCCGAAGCCCAGGTGCCGCCCGGCTGCGCGATGATCGTCTGGCTGGCCACCAGCGAAGCCGGTGTACCGGCCTTTGCCCCCGCCGAGCCGGGCCAGCGCGCCCACTGGTGCCCGCACCTGTTTGGCCAGCGCAGCGCCCTGCCACCCGAGGTGCAGGCCGCCTTGCACGACGACCTGCCACGTGCGGCCTGGGTGAAAGACGCGACTGAAATGCCGCAAGGCCGGGGTGTGTTGTGCTGCCCGCTGGTGCCGGGCCAGAGTGGCCTGTTCACGGTCTTGATCCAGCGGGCGCACACTGCCGTTCGCACGCTGCAGGGCTCGCGCCTGTGGGTGGCCGTCGAGCTGTTTGGTGATGGCCGCGCCAGCCCGGAACTGGTGGCGCTGCGTGCCTACGCCGGCCGCATCTCCTACCGCGACCGCTACCTGCCCGCCCTCTACCACGAACAAGCCTTCGGCCTGGACGCTGAACGTGAGGGCCCGGCTACCGGTGCCGATTTCCTGGACCGGTTCCTGCACCTGTTTGAAGGCCTGTTCACCGACATCGAAGCCCGCGTGGCCGCCGCCGCGCTGCTGACCGACGCCCAGGCCTGCCCGCCTGAGGCCCTGCCCTGGCTGGCCAGCTGGGTCGGCCAGTCGCTGCAGCCTGGCCTGCCCACGGCGCGCGCGCGCTGGATGCTGACCAACGCCGCACCGCTGGCCCGGCGCCATGGCACGCTGGCGGGTCTGAAACTGGCACTGGACATCGCCACCGACGGCGGCGTGACGCAGGGCCGCATCGTGGTGGTGGAGGACTTCCGGCTGCGCCGCACACTCTCCACCATTCTGGGTGCCGAGTTGCAGGACCGGCACGACCCGCTGACCAGCGGCATCACCCAGTCAGGCAATTCGGTGGTGGGTGACACGCTGTTCCTGGGCGACGCGCGCACGCTGCAAGACGACCAGTTGCAGACTTTTCTGGCGCTGTTTCGCCGCCTGGGCACCGACCGTGACAGCGACCGCGCTTTGCTGCAAAGCCAAACCGCCGCCGCAGGGCGGGCCCTGTTCGACGATCTGGCCCACCGCGTGACCGTGCTGGTGCATGAAACGGTGGACGCCGACGAGTTCGGCCTGGTGCAGCGGCTGAGCCAGCTCGGAGCGCCCGCCCACGTGCTGGTGCGCGTGACCCGGGCCGCCTACCCGTTCATGGTGGGGGTGGCCTCGCTGATCGGCGCCGACACGTATCTGCGCGGCGCACCACCGCCGCGGCCCGTTCGGGTGGGCCCCGGTGACGAGACCTCGGCACTGGGCGGTGTGGACACCTTGCGCGGCGAGGCCTCGCTGGACGCCCATGCCGGTGCCTTCGAGGGCGTGCTGTCCAGCGCCACCGCCTCACAGGCCCCGCCCGTGGCGCGCGCAAGACTGCGCGGCAGCGCCCCTGGTGGAACCACTACTCCTTTTCAACTCGATGGCAGCGATTCATCTGCCAACACCGGCCACGTGATCACCGCTTTCTCGTGGACCCATTTACCCCCCGCCTGACCCTCACCCAACAGGAGCAATCACCATGGCCAAATTCATCCCCGGCACCGACACCCAGGTCAAGTCCGACGAACCCAGGCTCGACGTGGTGGCCTCTGAGCGCGCCCCGCTCAAGCCCGGCAAACACGTGTTCCAGCTGGTCGTCACCGACGATTCGGGCAACGATTCAGACACCGCCAGCGTCACCATCATCGTGCAGGACACCGAGCGCCCCACCGCCGTGGTTGACCTGATCAACCCCGATGGCTCGCGCAACTCCGAGCCCGCCGTCGTCGTGCCGTTTGGCAAGCCCTTCCTGCTGAGCGGCGACCGCTCCAGCGACATCGGCGGCGCGGTGAAGGTGTGGAACTGGACGCTGCTGCAAGGCTGAGCGCCGCGCCATGGAAACGCTCAAGCTCGGCGCCCGGCTCAGCACCCCTGAGCCCGTGGTTGCGCTGGACCCCACGCTCAAACCCGGCACCTACCGGGTGCAGCTGGTGGTGCAAGGGCGCACCGGCAAGAGCGTCGTGGCCAGTCTGTTGATCAAGGTCGTGAAGGAGTGAACATGGGTGCTGCCGACAAAACCTTTGTGGTGGAACACATCGACCCCCTGGTGGCCGACAGCCTGGCGACCCAGGGTGTGCCCGAGCGGGTGAACTACGCCACCGGCGTGCTGCTGGGGGCCGACGACTTTGCCGACGAGCAGCTCTACCTGCGCAGCCGCCTGGGCCGGGCCTTTGCCGCGTTGTACGGCCACGGCACGGTGGCGGGTTTGCGCGTGCGCTGCCCGGCAGGGGACAACCCCGAGCTCGAAGTATTTGTGGCGCCCGGCCTGGCGATGGACCGGCTGGGCCGCCTGATCGAGGTGCGCCGCACGCAGTGCATCCACATCGTGCGCTGGCTGGCGCGCCAGCAGGACCCGGCCACCTCGGCGGCACAGCGTCGCGCCGTGATCGACGCGGTGCGCGAAGACCTGCCCGGCCAACAGCGCCTGGTGTTCGATGTGTTTGCACGTTTTACCGTCTGCCCGCATGGCAAGACACCGGCCTTTGCCGCCGGCCCGTTCAACGCCACCGACTACGTGGTGCCGTCGCGTCTGGCCGACGCCTTTGAGCTGACGCTGCAGCTCGCCCACACGGTCAACGCCACGCTGGCACGCCCCGACGGTGAGCTGGCCGTGCCCCAACCACGTTCTCCCAAGCTCGAAGCCATGCTGGCCGGTTTGCAGGGCATCGACGACCCGGTGCAGCTCGAAGCGGCGCGCCGCCTGTGGTGTATGGAAAGTGCGCTCGACGCCTGGCCCGAAGCATCACCCCTGAACCCCGAGCAGCTGCCCAAGCTGGCCGAACACGCCAGCGACACCGACTGGGACCGCGTGCTGCTGGCGCGTGTGTCGGTGCCGGTGTTGCAGGCTGACGGCAACACGTTTCCCACCCTGGACCTGGCTGGCATTGAGACCATCGCCAGCGCTGCCGCACCAGCAGCGGGTGACTTGCGTGAGCCCAGGTGGCGCGACCTAGCGGACAACAGTTTGCGGCCCATCGTCTTCAACCCCTATTCTTGGCGGGGGGCGGTGTGAACTTGCTAGTTTCTCTAGCTGGGTTGGTGCCGCGGCAGGAGGCTGGTTGGGGCTGGCTCATGCTGGGGCGGTCGACGCTGCGCGCCGACTCCCTTGCAGTGCTCGGGTTCGGGGCGCGTCGTGGAACTCGCTGCGTTCGCTGGCGCTCTCTGCGCTCAGACAACCACGACGAGTCAGTTGTGAAGGCGTGCTGCGCACGCCGCCCCGAACCCTGCGCGCTTCAGCGCCCCAGAAATCGCCAGCCCCAACCAACCACCTGCCGCTCAACGGGCGGTGTTGGTGTTCACGCAAGGGGAAACATCCGCGTCAGTCATGGTCACGGTCACAGCCTAACTGACCTGGTAGACAAGCCACCACGGCGCATGAAAAACGGTTGTCATGGCTGGCCCCTATTCGCAATCCATGCCCCGAATTCCTGGATCCTGAGCGCCAAAACCCAGGGCTTGGTCCGGGTCCGGAATGACCGCATGGCTTTTTTCACGTTACGCCTCAGCCAAGGGCTGGGCGGGCAGGTTGCGGAGCGATTCAGCAGCGGCGAGGAGCGCAGGGCATGGGGCGGCGCGCACAGCGCGCCTCCACAACTGACTCGTCGTGGTTGTCTGAGCGCAGAGAGCGCCAGCGAACGCAGCGAGTTCCACGACGCGCCCCATGCCCGAGCACCGCAGCGCAGTCGGCAACGCCGACCGCTGCTGTTGAGCGCAGCGGCCTGCCCGCCCAGCCCTTGGCCACCAGCGCACCAGGCAGACCACAGAGACCAAACAGATCACACAGACCACAACGGTCACAAAGAACACCCGCACCCAAAAGCGCCAGACCACAAGCGTCAGCACCCAAGGAGATGAACATGGCCAACGCCAACAGCGACATCACAGTTCAAAGCGCGCAAGACGACGCCCGCCTGCAAGCACAACTGGCCGCCGGTGCGTTCATCGTGGACAGCGGTCGGCACCGCCCCTTCTATTTCGACGGCCGTTTTCTCACCGCCGACGACCTGACCGCGGACCAAAACTACATCCGCGCGCGCCAGTCAGACCTGGCCCAGGCGATGGGTGCCGGTGTCATTCGCGGGCTGATGGTGGGTCTGGGCACACAAGCCGCGTCGAACAGCCCCACGCTGGTGATCGAGCCCGGCATCGGCCTCACGCCCGCGGGCGATCTGGTCAACGTCGACACGCGCCAGACCATTCCCATCAACGCCTTGCCGCAGACCGCGCAGCTGGACGTGCAGCTCGGCCTGAAGGTGCTGCCCGGCGCCAGCGCCGTCAACCGCAGCGGCCTGTTTGTGCTGGCACTGCGCCCGATCGAGTTCAGCGCCACCCCCACCACAGCCTACCCCACCACGCTGGACGGCCAGCGCACGGTGCGCGATGGCGACATCTTCGAGGCCACCGCCATCACCCTGATCCCCTACCCCGACCGCGCTGGCGTGGAGAACGCCAACGCCAAACGCGCCCGGGTCGCGCGCGAGGTCTTTTTTGAGCGCCAGCAAACGGGCGTGTTGCAAGAAGCCCTGCCGCTGGCCATGTTGTGCCTGGAGGGGGGCGCGTTGCGCTGGCTGGACGTTTACATGGTGCGGCGCGAAGTGGGTGCCGAATCCACGCTGGCCGCGGGCTTGTCACAGCGCCCGCGCGCGCTGCTGGAAGCCTGGCTGCAGCAGCACCAGGACCACCTGGACGATGTCGACACCGCCACCGTGCAGGCCGGTTTTGCGGCGGTGCGCCAGTTCGAGGCGCTGCCACCGGTGGGCCCGATGCCCGCGTCCACGCTGCGCTTTGAGAGCCCGCTGGGCCAGCTCACGCTGCTGCAAAGCTACTTCCCGCCGCAGGTGGATTGCGAGTTCGCCTTCATCCCCAGCGACGAGCTGGCCGCTCTGGTGCAGGAGTCGCTGGCGCTGCCGCCGATCGACCTGCGCGCAGCCGATGCGGATCTGGACCACTTGTCCGTGCTGATCGTGGCCCCGGTCACCCGCCAGATGCTCGAAGCCCACAAACGCACGCTGCAAAGTGTGGTCACCCCGGTCCGTTCGGCTTCAGCCGGGCTGGTGGCCAAGCGCTCGCCGCTGGAGGCGCTGATCCGCATCGCCCAGCCGCCGCTGCTGGTGCGCCCCACGCTGCCCGGTGTGCTGGCGCCTGATGCACTGGCCCAGGCCTGGCAGAACGCCATCGACGCCACGCGCGCCCAGCTCGGCGGCGCGGCGCAAGGGCGCGGCATGTTCTGGTACCTGCGCAAGCGCCAGCTGCCCTACACGGCCGAGATTTCCAGCGCCACCCTGCGGCTGGCGGGCGACGCTGCCGCCATCGACCGGGAGGTGGATGTGCGCCTGCGCGCCGACGGGCTGCTGACACGCTTCAACGCCATCACCGCCAACATCCCCACGCTGGCGCGAGCCGAAACGGCCAACCTGCTGGCCTCGCCGCGGCTTGCAGTGTCGGCCACACTGGCCGACCGGCGACTGGCCACCTCCGACCTGTTGCGCCGCAGTGCGCTCAGTGCCCTGAGCCTGTGGGCCGACGAGCGCCAGGACGAAGGTCTGCGCCACGACGATGTGCTGACGATTGCCCGCCAATTTGGCGACCCGCGTCTGGGCGAGGGATTTGACGCACTGGTGCAGGCGGCGGATGAGGCCACCCGCCAAGACCTGCAGGGCGCCAAGGTGGTGCAGGCCGTGGCCGACAGTGGTGTCGCGCCGCAGCTGGACGTTGCTATCCGCGCGCTGCCGGTGGCCGAGCACAGCCGGTTTGCGGTGCAGCTGCGTGATGCGGCGGTGTCGGCCGATCCAACGAAGAACCTGACCACCCTGGCCGGCCTGCGCGGAGCCCTCACATGAACATCCTGCGCGGCATCAACCACCCGGTGGGCGGTGAACATGTGCTGGCCACGCTGCCCGCGCTCGGGCCGTATCCCGCCAGCGCGGCGGGCGAGCCGCTGCTTCGCAAACGCCTCAACCTGTTCCCGCAGCGCGCCCTCACCCACAGCGCGCTGATCGCCGAACAACGCGGGCGCATTGCCAACACCCAGCGCCTGGGCCAGGCCGTGGCGCCGGGCATCGTCGATGGATTGACGCTCGCCATCGAAGGCCAGACGCTGGTGCTGATGCCCGGCCACGCCATCGCCCCCGACGGGCAGGACGTGGCACTGGCCTACCCGTTACACATCGCGTTTGATGCCATTTGCGTGGCCTCACCGCGGGTCGAACGGGCCTTGCAGGACAGGCTGGCCGATGCCTCGGCCTGGGCCCGTCTCTCGGGCCTGCAGCGCCAGGCCACGCTGCGCCAGGTGCTGGACGAGCTGGAGGGCGCCAGCTTTCTGCCGCATGCCATGGCGCTGGTGGCGGTGCCGCGCAGCATCGCGCTGGACCGCAGCGGCGAACAAAATTCCCCCTGCCCCAACGCTACCGACACCCTGACCAGCTCGGGGGCTGCCTGGGAAGACGGCTTCCAGCTGATGTGGTCCCCCTGGCCAGCAGACCGGCCGCAGCCCTTGTGGCGCAGCGATGGCAGCACGGTGGATGCGCGCTTTCGCAACCGGCTGGCTTATGCGGTATTCAATGCGGAGCGCGAGCGGCTCTCGGTCGGCATGCCCCGGTCCATGCGTCAATGGCGCGAGCGCGCTGGTTGGTCCCAGGACCAGCTCGATGCCGCGGCGGCACAGGCCGCGCTGGTGGCCAGCCGAGGCGCGCCCTGGCCCTGGGAGCAGCTCGGGGTGCCACTGGCCCTGGTCGCGTTTGACGCCGATTTCAACCCGGTGTTTGCTGACGGCGGCTCGGTGACCCGCCAGGGTGGCGGGCGGCGCAACCGCAGCGCGCTGGTGCCCTGGTCGGGCGACGACGTGTTGTGGCAGGCCCGCGTGTCACAGCTGCTGGAACACCTGGCCGAACTGCCCGCGGCGCAACGCAACGCGACAGCGCTGCAGCAGCAATTTGACTGGCTGCCACCCGCCGGGGTGCTGCCACGTGACGTGACCGATTTCAGTGCTGGTCGGCAAAACCTGTTCCCGCCGCAGTTCGACGTGTTGGCGCAGCCGGTGCCGCTGGACATGGTGGACGCGCTGATCGCGGAATCGTCCGCGCTGCTGCCCTACAACCTCTCGCTGCGCGACCAGGTGCAACTGCTGGTGCCGGTGCCCGCACGGTATTACGACCCTGACCTGCTCCAGCTCGACCTGGCCGTGCACCCGCTGTTTGATCTGGAGATCAAGCGCCTGAGCGGCGAGCGGCTGCAGTTGCTGACCCGCCGCGACGGCCTGCGCCGCCGCTACGACCTGCTGACCCAGGCTGTGGTTGGCAACCTGCCGGCCTACCCGCAAGACGACCTCAACGCCCTGCCCGACGAAACCGGCGCCCTGGATGCGATGGCGTTTTGCCGCGTGCACCTCTCCACCGCAGCGGCCGGGGCGGGCGAGCTGCATGACTTCACCGAGGCCCATCTGCCGCTGGACTTCCAGGCCAGCGACAGCCTGATCGTGTTCGTGCGCATCGACAGCGCGCCGCTGGGGATCGGTCTGCGACCGCTGATCAGTGCGACCCTGAACGTGCCTGAGGTGACGACACGCCCCTTCATCTGGGGCACGGCACCGGCCGAGGCCAACGGGGAGCGCGTGGGTGATTTGCCCGCCAGCGGTGAATGGGTCCAGTTGGCCGTGCCCATGTCCCGCGCCGGGCTGGGCGGGCGGCGCATCGACGGCCTGGCGTTTGCCATTTTTGGCGGCGACAGCCCAAGCCAGGTCACCTGGGGCCATGCGGGCAAGGCGTCCAATGGGCTGGAGACCATCTGGGTCGGTGACGCCCTGCCCCCTGGCGCGCGGGTTGGCGGCACATGGACCTGGCAAACCCAGGGTGACGCCAGCGTGGCCGACGACGACGCCAGCTACGGCCTGCCGATCGAGCCTGTGCCAACCACAGCGCAGCCCGATGCCAGACCTCACACCCGCCATGTGAGTGAACTCGACCAGTTGCTGAAGAACTGGGCCAGTTTCCAGTCCGGCGCGCTGAGTGGGGAACTGGGTGAGCCCAAGACCGGACGCACCCCCGAATCACTGCCGCGCACGGTGGACGGTGGTCTGGACGAGCTCATCACCCGGCTCGATGGCCGCATCCGCACCGCCGGTGACCACATCGACATGGGTTTTTTACGCGCGCGCACCGACATCTTCCGGCTGCGCCAGAGCGTGTTGGGTGTGGAAGACGCGGGCCGTTTCCTCACCTCGCCCGCCGCGGCCGAACTGGTCAAACGCAACGACAACCCGGCAGCCACCGAGAAGGAGTTCAGTGACTATTTCAATCGCTTGGGCGCGGCTGCGGTCCAGCCGCCTGATTTCAAAGGGCTGGTGGCCCAGCCCCGGGGGACAGCGCCTGCGGCCCGGGGTACCACCCTGCTGTCCAGCACGCGGCTCACCGCCACCTCGGCACCAGCCAGCAGCGCGTTTGTCGGCAACACCAGCCTGTTCAACGCGGCCGTGCTCACACCCAAGCCCACCCTCACCGCAACAACTGGCACCTTCACCCCCGTGGCGTCCGCCGACAACTTGGCGCTCCATACCGGCGCCGTTGGCAGCGACTTCCAGGTGGCAGCCACCGGGAGCATCACCGACAAGATAGGCACGCTGGGCACGCTGGAGATCGCCCCGGCCGTGGTCAGCGTCAAAGCCACCGCGGGCCTGGGCCTGACTCGTGGCAGCCAGCTCAGTATGGAAGCCCCGCCCGCCGTGAAAGACGTGGTGGGCGCCAGCCTGATCGGCGCCACCTACAACACCGTCACCGTGGCCGAGCGGTTCACACTGCCAGCCTCGGTGGTCTCCAGCAACGCAGCGGCCAAGGCCAAAAACGATTTTGTCGTGGCCGGGCTCAACGGCCTGGCCGCCACTGGTTTGGTGGTGGACGACATCAAGGTCTATGGCTACGGCCCGGCTGACCTGACCCAGCCCTCGGTGACCATCACCGCCCGCGAGATGCTGACCGGCGACTTCATCGACCGCGACGCGCTCGACGAAGGCGACGACAAACACGAAGCCGTCTACTTCCGCCGTGGCATCGACGCCATCGACAACACCATCCGCTTCCTGCGCGGCGTGGAGCTGCGCGCCGAGGACTACCGCCGACTGCAGTCCGACGCCAAATCGGCACGCTCGCGCATCCAGGCCGCAGCCACCCGCATCCAGGCGGCGCTGGATGCGCTGGCGATGCGGCTGGCCGAGGTGCGGCACGACCTGTCGGTGGCGCGGTCCTTGCG
>Ga0075012_10000277_pt1 | contig 55559 bp, 32 predicted proteins | sample All_14_2_FD_71474 | JGI IMG/M metagenome (GOLD analysis project Ga0075012, IMG submission 71474) | Freshwater microbial communities in response to fracking from Pennsylvania, USA - Allegheny Zone_MetaG_DW_15 | ecosystem: Environmental > Aquatic > Deep subsurface > Groundwater > Drilled... | reverse complement strand
GGACGGTATTGACCAAAATCGCCGAGCCTGCCGAGGTGGTGGGCTTTGGCTCGCCGCTCTACAAAATCGCTGCGCTCGACACGCTGGAACTGCGGGCCTATGTGAGCGGGGCGCAGTTGCCCGGCCTGAAAATCGGGCAGCAGGTGAACGTTTTAGTTGACCAAAACGGCGGCGGGGTGAAGCCGCTGACGGGTACGGTGAGCTGGATTTCGAGCAAGGCGGAGTTCACGCCAAAGACCATCCAAACGCAGGAGGAGCGGGTGAATTTGGTTTATGCTTTTAAGGTGAAGGTAGCGAACGGCCAAGGCGAACTTAAAATCGGTATGCCTGGTGAAGTGCTGTTTTCGAACCAACCAAAAAATCAGTGAAAATCAGTTTCATCTGTTAAATCAGTGTACAATCCAGTGCCATCCGCCATCAAAATATCCAGTATCACCAAATCCTTCGGCAAGGTGAAAGCCGTGGATGATGTCAGTTTCGACGTGCGGCCCGGCGAGCTGTTCGGCCTCATCGGGCCGGATGGGGCGGGCAAGACCACGCTGTTCCGCATCCTCGCTACGCTGCTGCTGCCGGATGCGGGCGAGGCCACGGTGCTGGGTTTTGATGCGGTGAAAAACTACGGTGAAATCCGCCGACGGATAGGCTATATGCCGGGGCGCTTTTCCCTCTACCAAGACCTGACGGTGCAGGAGAACCTGGAGTTTTTCGCTGCTATTTTCGGGACGAGCATTGAGAAGAACTACCACCTCATCCAAGAGATTTACGACCAATTAAAGCCCTTCAAAAACCGCAGGGCGGGGGCGCTTTCCGGGGGCATGAAGCAGAAGCTGGCATTGAGCTGCGCCCTCATCCACCAGCCCGAACTGCTGCTGCTCGACGAGCCGACCACGGGCGTGGATGCCGTGAGCCGCAAGGAGTTTTGGGATATGCTCGACCGGATTAAAGCATTGGGAATCAGTATTTTAGTGAGCACTCCCTATATGGACGAGGCGAGCCGTTGCGACCGCATCGCCCTTATTCAGCATGGCCGAATCCTGTCCTTGGACACGCCGGACGGCCTTTTGCGAAGCTACAAAAAACCACTGCTGGCCGTGCGGACGGCGAGCATGTACCAACTGATTCAAGACTTGCGTGGCAATGAAATGACGGACACGGCCTTCCCCTTCGGCGAGTACCTTCACCTGACAACGAAGGGAAGGGTGGAGGAGGCCGCAGTTACTGCGTTTTTGCGAAGCAAAGGGCATGAAAAAATAGAAGTACGGCAGGCGGAGGCGACGGTGGAGGATTGTTTTATGGCGTTGATGCAATGAAAATGGAAGCAATAAAAGCAAATAACTTAACCAAAAAATTCGGTGCCTTCACCGCCGTGGACACCATCTCGTTCGAGGTGCGGGAGGGCGAGGTCTTTGGCTTCCTCGGTGCCAACGGGGCAGGCAAGACCACGGCCATGAAAATGCTCACGGGCCTGCTTTCACCGACGAGCGGAGAAGGGAGCGTAGCAGGCTTTGATGTTTATAAAGAGGCTGAAAAAATCAAGCGGAACATCGGTTATATGAGCCAGAAATTCGCCTTGTACGACGACCTCACTGTGCGGGAAAATGTGCGGTTTTTCGGTGGAATCTATGGCCTGCGGCGGCGGGAGGTCTTGGATAAAACGGAGCGGCTGCTGGAAGAACTGGAACTACAAAGCGTTGAAAAGCAGCAAGTTGGCTCATTGCCGCTTGGCTGGAAACAGCGATTGGCCTTCAGTGTGGCACTGCTCCACGACCCCCGCATCGTCTTCCTCGACGAGCCGACGGGCGGCGTGGACCCCATCACCCGGCGGCAGTTCTGGGAAATGATTTACAAGGCGGCGGCGCAGGGCGTCACCGTCTTTGTCACCACCCACTACATGGACGAGGCGGAGTATTGCGACCGGGTGAGCATCATGGTCAACGGTAAAATAGAGGCACTCGACACGCCGGGGGCGCTCAAGCAGCAGTTCGGGGCGGGGAGTATGGATGAGGTGTTTTTAAAATTAGCAAGAGGATGAAAAAATTTTGGGCCTTCGTCAAAAAAGAGTTCCGCCACATCCTCCGGGACAAGCGGACGCTGCTCATCCTGCTGGGGATGCCTGTGGCGCAGGTCATCATTTTTGGCTACGCCATCACGAATGAATTCAAGAATGCCGACATCATCGTGCTCGATCAGGCAAAGGACGACCTCAGTTTCAAACTGACCCAGAAGCTCACCGCCTCCGGCCACCTCCGCCTGAACGGCACGGTGCAGAACTACGCCGACATCCACCGACAATTCCAGACGGGCAAGGTAAAAATGGCCGTGGTCATCCCCCCCGGCTTCGACCAAGAAATGAAGCGGGGCACCGCCCAAGTCCAGCTCATTGCCGACGGCAGCGAACCAAACTACGCCAGCACGCTGGTAGCCTACGCTTCGCAAATGATAGCCACCTTCCAAATGGAGCAGGCCCCAGCTTCAATCCTTCAATCCTCCAATCCTCCAATCCTTGTCCAGACCCAAATGCTCTACAACCCCCAACTCGTCTCCGCCTACCTCTTTGTGCCGGGCGTGATGGCGCTCATCCTGATGCTCATTTCGGCGATGATGACCTCGCTGACCATTGCACGGGAAAAGGAATTGGGCACGATGGAACTGTTGCTCGTGTCGCCGCTGCACCCGCTGCTGATGGTGGTGGGCAAGGTGGTGCCTTACGTGCTCATCGCCTTCATGGACGGGGTATTGGTATTGGCCGTTGGCAACCTTGTTTTTGATGTGCCCATCCGTGGGAGCATGGCTTTGTTGCTGATAATGAGTGTGTTGTACGTCTTGGCAGCCCTATCGTTGGGTGTGCTTATCTCAACCAAGGCCAAGTCGCAGCAGCAGGCCATGATGATGTCCCTGATGGCGCTCATGCTGCCCACGGTGCTGTTGTCGGACTTTATTTTCCCCTTGAAATCCATGCCCGTGCCGCTGCAAGTCATCGGAAATGCCATACCCGCCAAGTGGTTCATCGCTATTTTGAAGGACGTGATGCTGAAGGGCGTCGGCTGGCATTTCATCTGGCAAAAGGCGGCGGTGTTGGGCGGCATGTCATTGTTTTTTTTGTTGCTCGCAATGAAGAATTTTAAGACGAGGTTGGCTTGAGGGGTTAAACACGGAAGCACGAAGAACACTAAGAAACACAGAGATTCTCCGTGTCCCTCTGTGCCCTCCGTGCCTCCGTGTTAAAAAAACGAACCATGCGTACAGTCCTGCTTTTACTTCAAAAAGAATTCCTCCAAATCTTCCGAAACCGGGCGATGCTGCCCATTATTTTCGTGTTCCCCATCATCCAGTTGGTCATCCTGTCCTTTGCGGCCACGCACGACGTGAAGAACATCGCCCTCGCCGTGCTCGACCAAGACCGCAGCAGCACCAGCCGACTGCTCGTGAGCAAGCTCACCGCCTCCGGCTATTTCACCCTTGCGGGAATGCCCTTGAGCGACAACGAGGGTTTTGAACTCATCGAAAAAGACGCCGCCGACGTATTCCTCACCATCCCCCCCCATTTTGAGCGGGACGTGATGAAGAAGCAACCGACCCAATTGCAAGTCCAAGTGAACGCCATCAACGGCCAAAAAGCCGGCCTCGCCGCCAGCTACGCCGGAGAGGTTTTCCAAAGCTTTGGCAAGGAACTAATGGCGAATATTTCCCCCAATTTCATGGCCGTAGGTTCCGCTACAACTCGAACAAATCAAACCCCTCAAACCATTCAAACACCTACCCGTTACTGGTACAACCCCTCCCTCGACTACAAGACCTTCATGGTGCCCGGCATCCTCGGCGAGCTGGTGGCCATGCTGGTGCTCATCCTCTCGGCCATGAACGTGGTGCGGGAAAAGGAAATCGGCACCATCGAGCAAATCAACGTGACGCCCATCCGCAAATGGCAGTTCATTTTGGGCAAATTGCTGCCGTTCCTCTTCATCGGCCTCTTCGATTTGGCGCTGGGCCTCACGGTCGGCAAGCTGCTCTTCTACATCCCGCTGGAAGGCGACCTCTGGCTGGTCTTTGCTTTTTGCGTAGCAAATATCTTTGCCGTGCTCGGCATCGGTTTTTTCATCTCCAACTTCGCCGACACGCAGCAGCAGGCCATGTTCATCGCCTGGTTTTTCATGGTCATTTTCATCTTGATGAGCGGCCTGTTTACCCCGATAGAATCCATGCCTGAATGGGCGCAGGCCATGACCATCCCGAATCCCATCGCCCATTTCGTGACGGTGATGCGGCTGGTGCTGCTCAAGGGCAGCGGCTGGGCGGACATCCGTTATAATTTCTTCGTGATGATTGGCCTCGGCGTACTATTCAATGCGCTGGCGGTGTGGACGTACCGGAAGACGGCCTGAGTGAATTCTATAGAAGCGTACATGCCCAATTCCCATCGTGTCTTTCGGGAGGGGCCGTAAGCATGTTTATTGCAGGTGCCACAAGATTTTGCCACGGCATTCATTTTTATTTTCCATCGAGTTTTTGTTAGGTTTGCCACCCTGCAAGGCAGTATGCCGAGTAGCGGAATCTTGATTTTTTCACCTAAAACAAACAGAAACAGCATGGCAGGTACAGGTTCTTTCGGATTCAAAATGCGGGTCATCCACCGCTATTTGGGCTTCTTTCTCGTCGGCATCATGGCCGTTTACAGCCTCAGCGGCATCGTCCTCATTTTTCGGGACACTGATTTTTTGAAACAAGAAAAACAAGTGCAAAAACAGGTGAAGCCGGGCGTGGCCAACCCCGAAGAACTGGGTCGCATGCTCGGCATCCGTGGGCTGAAGGTGGACAAGGAGGAGGGGAATACTGTCTATTTCCCGCAGGGCACTTACGATAAGGCAACGGGGCAGGCCGACTACACAGCCAAGGAACTTCCTGTGCTGCTCGAAAAAATGACGCACCTGCACAAGGCCAAATCCGCCGACCCGCTGTTCTTCCTGAACATCTTCTTTGGCGTATCGCTGTTCTTCTTCGTGGTCTCGTCCTTCTGGATGTTCATGCCGAGCACGCCCATGTTCAAAAAAGGCTTGTATTTTACCATCGGTGGCATCGTGCTCACACTGGTGCTGTTGTTTATTTAAGCAAAAACGAATTCCATGATGAATGCTATCGTGCTGGAAGAACCCGGCCATTTCAAGAAAATAGAAAAAGACCCACCCGCTGCACCAGCGCCCGGCCATGTGCTGCTGAAAATCCGGCAACTCGGTGTCTGTGGCACCGACCTGCATGCCTTCAAAGGGCGGCAGCCATTTTTCAGTTACCCCCGCATACTGGGGCATGAGGTGGCTGCCGAGGTGGTGGCCTTGGGCGATGGCGTCACGAACCTGAAAGTGGGCGACCTTTGCACCGTGATGCCCTACCGCAACGAGCGGGAAGACCAGGCCGTGCGGCGTGGCCTCACCAATTGCGGTAGCTGCCTGAAAGTGCTCGGCGTACACGAGGACGGCGCCATGCAGGAGTTCATCACGTACCCCTCAGAGCTGGTGTTTCCCGCCAACTACCTTTCGCTCGACCAACTGTCCATGATAGAGCCGCTGGCAATTGGCAGCCACGCCGTGGAGCGGGCCAATATCCAACCCGACGACATCGTGCTGGTGGTGGGCGCTGGCCCCATTGGCATCGGCACGGTGGCCTTGGCGCTGCTCAAGGCCGCACGGGTGCTGGTGCTCGACGTGAACGAGGGGCGGCTTTCCTTCGTGAAAAAACAGTTCCCTTCGGCAACGACCGTGCTGCTCAATGAGGACGTTCCAGCTACTTTGATGGAAATATTGAACGGCGACCTGCCCACCGTGGTCATGGACGCCACGGGCAACAAGGCCAGCATGGAGCGCTGCCTCGATTACGTGGCCGTGGGCGGCACCATCGTCTTCATCGGCCTGTTCATCGGCGACCTGAGCTTCCCCGACCCACTGTTTCACCGAAAGGAAATCACGCTGAAAGCTTCCCGCAATGCCACGGCCACCGATTTTGCGAAGCTGATAAGATTGATGCGGGGCGGCCTGGTGCGCATTGACGGCTACGTCACCCATCGGCTGGATTTTGCGACGCTGCACGAGACGTTTACGCAGCTCTACGAGCCGGAGGCGGGGGTGATAAAGGCGGTGGTGGAGTTTTAATTATTGTGCCAACCGTTCCGCTTTCATTTGGGCAACCCCTCAAAAGCCTCCCTGCTCAGCATATCATGCCCTCCTTCAAAAATCGTGAGCGAAATGCGCTGGTACTTGCGCTGCAGGTGAATCAATTTATCGCCAAGCATTAAGTCGGTAGGCGCATCGAAGCTTTGTTGCGCCAGCATATAATCAGCGTCCCGTTGGGCGACGAACAGGGAGGCATCCTTGGCACCATAGTCGGCGATGAGCTTATTGTAAAAATTAATGGATTGCGTAATGGGCACTGGCCCAGTGTGCCCGTCGTGGATGCCAGCGTAGATTTGCACGGTGCTTTTCCGACTTTTCTTCACAGGGGTTTTCCAGTAAAATGGGGAGCGTCCCCTTGCCTTCGATCTGTCAAAAGGCGCTGTGCCGCTGGTACACTGAATGATTTCGGCGGCGTATTTGTTTTTCCGCTCCACCGACTCCTTGTACCATTGCTCCAAGTCGCTGATGGGGCACCAAGCGGAGAAGGCCCTTATCTTGTGCCTCGACTTCATGTACATGGCTAAGGTGGCATACCCGCCACCGCTGTACCCCACGATGTAAATGCGTTTTTTGTCCACGTTCATGTGCTGCAGCGCCCAGTCAATGGCCTCGTCAATGTCGTTGATGACGTAATCGCTGCAACAGGCTTTCGGGTGGTTGTTGACGCCCCTGAAATTGGGGAAGAGGTAATTATAGCCGTTGGCAATGGCGATGGAGTCCAGGCCGAGCGTCTTCAATGAGTCTGCTGGGAAGCTCCATGAGTGCAACTGCACCAGCAAGGGCATGCGCTTTTTGGCCGTGGATGTGTGGTAATAAATGGTCTGCGCTTCGCCGTCCATGCTGGAGGGGATGCTATGCTTGGTCAGGCTGCTGACTTGGGCACTGGCCAAGAGACTGATGGAACAGAGGAATGGAAGGAGTGTATGGCGCATTGTCATAGAATTACGAAACTTGAATCGTGAAGCCAAAAGGCGTATTGATGTATAAATCATCGGCCCGATAGTGGCCGGGCGGTTTCACGTCATAGCCATCATTGATGAGTTGCTGGTAAATTTCAGTGGCTCGCTCCATGCCTTGTCCCAGAAAGCCGATATGAAAAGTAGGTGGATAGCTTACTTCCCCTGCCTTGCCCTGCATGAGCGTGAGCACGAAGCCATCGTCGCCGTGCAGGCCGACGAATTTGTCATCGTCCGTGGTGCCTTCCATGCTCTTGAAGCCGAAGTATTTTTCCATGTACCGTCTTGCTCCTTGGGCATCCGTGACGGTGAGGTTGATGTGGTTGATTTTCATGGCATAAACCAATGTTGCTAATTAGCTGATTTTAGGCAGTTGGCTATTTGCCATTGGAATAGCTTTTCTATTTCAAATTGCCATTTACTGCAAAAAGCCAATGACCAATGTCCATATCATCTAAACAACTCCTGCGCAAACAAATACAAATCGTGCCGCCAAACGGGCCAGGCGTGGCCGCCCGCATATTCGCTGTAGCTGTGCCGGATGCCCAGTTCATCGAATTTCGCCCGCATGATTTTGCAGTTTTGGTAGGCAATGTCCTCCTCGCCGCCCATCGAAATGAAAAAGGACTTCAGGTTGCCGTTGATGGTGCTGGCGTTGTTTTTCATGAACTCATACTGAGGGTCGCTGAGCTTGGTATTGTTGGCAAACCAGCCTGAACTGAACACGCCGAGGTAGTTGAACATATCGGTGTTCCGGACGCCCGCATGGAGCGTTTGCAGCCCGCCCATCGAGAGGCCCGCCAAGGCCCGGTCGCTGCCGTTCGTGGAGACCCGGTAGTTGCTTTCGATGAACGGGATGACCGCCTGTTTCAGCTCACTTTCAAAGCGCAGGAGGGCACCCTCGTTGAAGCCAGCAAAGCCGCCCGACCAGACATTGCCGTCCATCATCACGACCAGCATTGGTTTGGCCTTTTGCTCCGCAATGAGGTTGTCGATGATTAAATCTGTTCTGCCCTGCGTGGCCCAGCCTGTTTCGTCCTCGCCGCCGCCGTGCAGCAGGTAGAGCGTGGGGTATTTTTCGGTGCTGGCATCGTAGCCAGGCGGGGTGTAGATATAGACCTGTCGCCAAGCATTGAGCACACTGGAGAAATAGCGCTTGATGCGAATGTCGCCGTGCGGCACGTCCTTTAGGGCATAGAAACCACCGCCCCGATACGGGATTTCAATACCGCTGGCCATCCTTCCCATGCCGTAGAAAGTGCGGCTGGCTGGGTCGGCGAGGGGAACACCGTCAATCAGCAGCGAGTAGTAGTGGAAGCCCCGGCTAACGGTGTCGGTCGTCACGGTCCAGTAGCCGCCCGTGTCCCGCATCATGTCGTATTTTTTGGCCAAATCGACCTGTACTTTCTGGGCATCGGGTGCCTTGATGCGGAAGACGACCCTATTGTCCGGCAGTATCTGCGGGTATTTCGCATTGCGGACGTTGGTGGCTGCCGGGGCACCTAGCACCGTAAACCCATCAAAAATGGATGTATCAACGGGCTTGAAGAGAAATTGACTAAAAAGGTACAGGCCATCCTTCCACACCTTAAAATCATGCACGCCCGGCTCCAGGTAGTAGATATGCGGGACCTTGTGCTCGTAGAGATAGTCATGGGTGGTTTGGCTGACTCGAATGAGGCCGTCATCGTCGCCGCAGGAGATGAAAAGGAGCTTGAGCTTTTTTGTTGCCTCGTCAGGGTTGGGCAGCAGTTCCGTAGGCCTTTTGGTATTCGGTGCCGAGGAGAAACCGCCCACCCAAGCGAATTTGTCGAGGTTCCCCAAGCCGAAGTTCAGGGACTGGCCGCCGCCCATCGAGAGGCCCGCAATCGCCCGGTTTTCCCGGTCGGTGAGCACGGGGTATTTTTTTTCGATAAAAGGAATGAGGTCGTTCAGCAGGTCTTTTTCAAAATTGGCAAACGCCTCGATTTTGTCCTTGTCAAACATATTGCCGATGGCCCGGTCATCCTTCATGGCCCGTCCGTTCGGCATCACCACAATCATGGGCGCCAGTTTCCCATCGGCGTACATATTGTCGAGGATGACCTGCGGGTTTGCCCCTCTCAGCCATTCCCTTTCATCGCCGCCGATGCCGTGCAGCAGGTAGAGCACGGGGTATTTTTTCTTTTTGGAAAAACCGGGCGGGGTGTAAATCAACGCCTTGCGGTTCGTGCCGACTGTTGCGGAAGCGTAGGTGAAACTATCCAATTTGCCCGTCGGGATGCCCGTGCGGAGCTGGTCGTAGCCCACGGGGGGCAGTTTGTCCGGTTTTTGGGAAAATGCGCTCGTGCTCAATAGCAGGAGCAACGGAAGGAGGAAGTGAAGCTTGTTCATAGTTTTGAAGGAAGATTTAAACGAGAACAGCCAAGGTAATTACTACGGACATAACTGCCAAGCCCGTTGAGCAATCGATTGCGCTTTTCTTGAGGATTGGGCCGAACACAACGAAAAATTAGGTCGGGGGGGTAGCTCCGCACTTTTCAGAACAGTCTCTTTCAAAACCTCCCCGACGTTGTCCGCCGCCTACCGCATCACCAACTTCACCTTTCCCCCAAACGCATCGCCACAGCGTAATTTTCACAAAATTTTATACATCGGCAACAGTTACCTTCATCCCTAAGTTTTAAATTTTCAAAATCACACAAGATGAAAATGCAGTACGCCTTTTTCTTGCTGGCAGCAGGCCTCTGGTTCTCCTTGGCTGGATGCAACATGCATGAACCACCCTTGTTCCCATTGATGGATACAAGTTGTGACAATAGCCCTATACCTGACGAAAAGTTTCTGGATTACATAGAACACCCAGACGCCATTGACACTACTTGCAGTGGGGATTTGCGAAGGGCTGAAAAAGCATTTGCGGAGGGGAAACTTAGTTTTAGCCTTTATGTGGGACAAGGATTAGGAGGAAGGTATCAAGAAGAATTGGAAAAACTTTGCATGGTGCAGGGGCTTACGCTTCACCGTGTTGTTTCTGGATGTCTCTTATTCCCTGGACAAAAAAATGGCTGTTATGGAGCTTTTATGGACAAAAAAATCATGGAGCGGTATGGCAAGGATTTTAAATGCCAGCTGATAAATAAAGCTGATAGCATTTTCCTAGCAAATACAATACTCAACGATGATGCAGTCTATCGTTATTTTTGCGATACGCTTCCAGTTCTACCCTCCAAATTCTATGGTAATAGGTATATGATTTTGTTTAAGAATGGCAAGCCTTATGAGCTGCTAGTAAAAGATGGGCCAATGGAAACACCAAATTTTCAAATGGAAATTGTCATTGAAAAGAACGGTACAATAAGCCGATTAAGCAAAGCCGACCAAGACAAACTGCCCTATATGTCGCCCAACTATTTTTGGCTGAAAGACGAGGTGGTTGACCAAGTTTTTGATTTTATCAAAAAAGAATACACATCATGGAAGCCCGGCCAGATAAAGGGTGTGCCAGTCAGGACGATATTCACGATGAATATCTTCATAAGTGGCACGTAGTATAGTGGTAAAACGTCGGCGAGGTTCAAAACCTCCCCGACGTTTGCGTTGAACTACCGCACCACCCACTTCACCTTCCCCCCAAACGCGTCCCCCGTCACGGCATAGCCCTTGCCTTTTTTGCTCACCGTCACTTCCCGCAGCACGTTTTCAGAAGGCAAACAAACCTTGGCTTTCACTTGAGCAACACCGCCGAAGACAACCAGTTCAAGGTTGTTCCAATCAATATCCCCGGTGCTTTGTGCAACTTTTGCCATCGGCAAAACAGCACCCGACCGCACGAGCATAATCACTTGAATCTCGCTCGCCTCAATCTTGTGCCAGCCGCCAGCATAGGTTTTATTTGTCTGATAATCAACCCATTGGCCGGGCGGCAGATAGACGTTGCGGCTTTTCACGCCCTCCTCGAAGAGCGGTGCCACAAGGATGTCCGAGCCGTACATATACTCATTGTCAATGGCCCAAGCGCCGGGGTCGTTGGGGAACTCCAGCAGGAGCGCCCGCAGCATGGGGATGCCCTTTTCGCTGCTTTCCTTCGCTTGCGCAAACACGTAGGGCATCAGGCGGTACTTCATTTCGATGGTTTTGCGGAAATAATCCTCGAAGGCCGGGCTGTATTCCCAAGGTTCCTTCGGCGGCTGTCCGTGGCAGCGGGTGTGAGAGGCCAGCACCGCCATCGGGAACCAGCGGCGGTAGAGTTCTTCGGGGGTCTTCCTCGTAAAGCCGCCCGCATCGTGGCTCCAGAAGGTAAAACCGCTGAGGCCGAGGGAGAGGCCGCCCCGCAGTTGCGCTTCCATGCCCATGTCGGTGCTTTCGGCGTCGCCGCCCCAATGAAGGGGGTAGCGCTGACTGCCCGCCCAGGTGCTGCGGGCCCAGATGATGCGCTCGCCGTTGAGCTTCTGCGTCAAATCCGACACGATTTTATTGTAACGCAGCGGGTAGAGGTTGTGCTCGTAAAAGCCCGTTCGGCCATTGTGGTAAATGCCGTCCAGTGGGGCCGCCTCGCCGAAGTCCACCTTGATGGCCGCCACCCCCTGTTTGAGCAGGCCACCGATTTTGCCCTCGTACCAATTGATGGTGGCGGGATTGGTAAAATCCAGCACGGCGTCCTCGTAGGGTAGGCCACCGGAGGCGGATTTCACGGCCAGCCCCTTGTCCACAATTTCTTGGAACAGCTCATTTTTCGGAACGAAATAAGGCAACTGCCAAAGGCAGGTGCGGAACCCCTGCTGCTTTAGGTCGGCCATCATGTCCACGGGGTCGTCAAAGCGGTTCTCTGAGAACTTATAGTCGCAGCGCCAGTCCGTCTCGAACCAGCCCGTGTCGAAGTGCAGCACGTCGCTGGGAATTTTGCGCTTGCGCAATTCGGCGGCCACTGTGCGGCCATCGTTTTCGCTAAAATAGGTGATGCGGCTCATCCAAAGCCCGAAGCTCCAGAGCGGCGGCATGGGCGATTTCCCCGTGAGGTTGGTATATTCGTCGAGCACGGTTTTCGGCTCGCCGAGCATCACGAAAAGGTCGAGCGTCTCGTCGCCGATGAGTAGTTCGTTGTTCTCGGCATACTGCCGCCCGAAGTCGCAGGTGATGGGCGTGCTCGTGTGCATGAAGACGCCGTAGCCCCGGCTGCTGAGGAAGAACGGCACGGGCTTGTACATGTCCATCGAGCCGACGCCGTTGGCATCGTCGGTGAAGAGGACGACCTTTTGTCCCCGCTTGTCGAGGCGGGTGAAGCTCTCGCCGCAGCCGTAGAAATGCTCGTCCGGGGCGATGTTGAAGACCGCCGCCACGCTGCGGCTATAGTCCTTTGCCCGGCGGATAAAGCTGAACGGCAGATTGGGGATGTAGCCCTTCGAGTCGCTGCTGTGGCGGGTGCTGGTGAGGAGTTTGCCGGAAGCATCGTAAAATGAAACCTTCCACGGCTGGGGCGTCACCGTCACCTTGCCGTAGGCGCTGCGGTAGGTGTGTTGGCCGTTTTCGAAGGTATATTTCCAAGAATTGTCCTTCGTGGGTTCCTTCACCAGCATGAGCGAAGGCTCCTGCGGCGGATTGGTCAGCGAGGTCCAGGCCCGCAGCCGCACGGTTTTCGGGGAAACAAATTCCAAGGAAAACGGCAGCACCGGGTCGGTCTGGTATTCGGCGCTGGGGAAGGTGTTGGTACCGGAGCGCTCGTAGGCGAACTGCGTATTGCTGAACGCATGGCCGGGCGTGGCTTCCTGTTTGTTCCATTTCAGCATGCCCTTGCCCGTGGCCGGGTCAAAACTGGCGAGGCTGTCGGCGAAATAGTAGTAGTTCGCCCAGTCCCGGAAATCGGCGCTGATGTCGAGCGGTTCGTTGAGGAGGGTGGGGGCGGATTGGGCGTTTGCGAATCCGCAAACCAATAGGAAAATTGGCAACAGCAATCCCCAGCTTTGTTTGTTCATTCGTCTAAATTTCTAAATGATGTATAAAAAACTGTCGGGGCAAAGAAAGGGATAAATGGTAGATTTGGGAAGTGTAAGCACCGTTACACCAAATTCAATTGAAAAAGCGTCTTATTTGAAAACACCATATCCATTTCTAATGAAAAACAGCTACAAAGCCCTTGCTTTTGCCTTACTCGCCAACTTCCTGTTCGCCCATTGCAGTGCAGACCAACAGCGCAACCGTGACATCCCCTACAACAATTTGGAGACGGTAATGGCCAACCTCTCGCCCTTGTCGCAAAGCTTCGAAATTGACCCAACAGAGGACAACCAAATCAAGGGCGAGAAAGGCACGGTTGTTTTCATCCCCGCTGATGTTTTCCAGTTTGATGACGGCAGTGTGCCCACTGGGGATGTGCAGGTGGAACTCAAAGAAAGCTATACTTTGACGGAAATGATTGGGGCGGGCCTGCACACCATGTCGGGCGACAGGCCATTGGAGACGGCGGGCATGATTTACGTAAACGCCACTGCCGATGGCAAACCGCTCAAAGTTCAGGACGGGAAGGCTTTTGTGGTGAGTTTCCCGAAGAACCAACAGACGGAGGAGATGAATTTGTTTTACAGTCTTGCCTTGAAGGATAGTTTGGAGACTTGGGTGCCGGATTATGAGGTGTTTGGGGTGGAGAAACGATTAGAGGCTATGAAGGATACATCTTCTATAAACTCTCAAGACGATACATTCGGTTCACAGATTACCTATGCTATCGAAATGACTCCAGATTTATATGATAGTAAAATTGATGTTTTTGGCTATACTGCAACATTGAGTGACTTAATGTTAAAAGGCGAAAACAAGAGATTTTTCGATTATTTGGAAGACATAAAAAATATAGATACCACCAACTTTTGTAAGGTTGATTGCTATGCGGCACTTGAATTTAAAATAGATAAAAATGGCAAGATGAATAGTTTTAGAATAGAAAAAAATCCATTGAACAATCACATTGAACCATATTGCTCGAAAAAAAATTTAGATGCCGGCATCAGTATTCTTAAATCAGTGCCGCTGTTTGATTTGAAAGCGTATAAACAAGAAAAATTTAATAACGATTGGTATTATTATCTTGGGTTTTACTGTTCAAAACAACTCAACCAAGACCGCTACAAACAAAAATTCAGAAACCAATACGCCGAATACCAAAACAAAGCCATTGAAAAGATGGACAAAGCCGCCCTCAACTACTACACTTTCTCCGTCACCAAATTCGGCTGGATAAACTGCGACCGCTTCCTTGAAATGGACGCATCCGAATTGACCAATTTCGCAGTAAACACCAAGTCTACCAACAACGCAAGCGTCCGCCTTATTTTCAAAGATTTGAATAGCATCATGGAGGGCGATTATCAAGATGGGAAAATCGTCTTCAACAATATTCCAAAAGGAAAAGCCGTAAAACTGGTCGGCATTAGCTATGCTGACGGCAAGCCCACGATGGCCACGGCAGAGACGGTCGTCGGGGAAAAGGGCTTTGAACTGACGGGGTATAAGCCATTTACATTGGATGAGATGGAGGCGGCGTTGAATAATTGAATCAGTTAGCCATCTGGAAATTTATGGCTTCAACAACTTAAACGCATGCCCCCATTTGTTGTCCTTGAACCCTGGAATGCACCACAAAATGCACAGCGGCTCGATGGCACGGGCGGCTTCGGCAGCGCCCATGTCTTCCACCTCCCAGCCGATTTCGTGGAGTAGGGCAGTGGTCTCCTGTTTGGCTTCGGCACTGTTGCCAGCGATGAACATGCTGGGCGGGCCGCCGGGCAGTTGGGGGTCAATCATCAGGTGGTTGCCGACGCAGCTAAAGCATTTCACGAAATTCGCCGAAGGCGCAGCCGCCTGCAAGCGCTCCATGAGCGACTGGTTGAGGTCGGTGAAGAAGGGGAGTACGCCGTTCACGGGGCCACGGCTTTCGTCAATGGGATTGGTGGCGTCGAGGATGGTTTTTCCTGCGAGGTTTTCCAGTCCGGCACGTTGCAGGGCGCTCTCGGCATGGATGCCTTTCACCGCCAACACAACCATTTCGCCGAAGGCGGCTGCCTCCGAAAAACTGCCGACTTTGCCATCGTTTTTAGTCTGCCAATCGGCCAATTTGCTGGCATCGCTGGTGCCGAGCATCACTTCGTAGCCGTGCTTAATGAAGCCTGCACCGAGGGTTATGGCGACCATGCCTGAACCGAGTATTCCTATTTTTTTCATGTGGTGAAATTTTGTGGATGAATATAAAACGGAATAACCCGTGGAGCAGTCCTTAGTTTTTTATCCTGCTTTTTTGTCCATGAAATTTCGGTTAATTCTTCCCCTTTTGGGAGGCCAAAAAGTCAGTCGCATCTTTGAAGGTGGTCACCCAAACCTTGTCCCGGTTGGCAGCCAACCATTTCAGCAATTCCTCATGCGCCTCTTTCGAAACTTGCAGGTGCTCGGCTCCGACACCGTGGAAACAAAACGTGCTAAGTGCCTGATTATCAATTACTTTTTGCACATAAGCAATCAAATCCTTTCCCTCAACACCGCTGGGTGCCCAAGCGGGTACATTGTCCAAATCAACGGCCAGCGGGGCAGGCAAGATGGCCGAGTAATCCCAGACACCCCTCGACGCCGTGGCATAATGCGAAATCGAGTCCTTGTAGCTCATGCCGCCAGCCGTCAGGTGGGCACAGGGGTAAGCAAAGGTGTGCGTTTTCTTGCCGTCCAATGCTTGCAGGAAACTGTTGGAAAGCTGAATTTCCGCCAACATCTGCTCGACGGTGTACTGGTCGAGGTCGTAGTAATCCCTGACCCAGTCCATGCCGGGCAGCGATTTTCGGCAGGGATGATAAGCGGAATGGTTGGCCAGTTCGTGGCCGCTGGTAAGCAGCGCACGCCATTTGTCCATCTCGTCCTGTACGCTTTTTGAACTTGCGGTGACGAAAAAAGTGCCCTTGAAGCCGTACTTGTCCAGTGCTGGAGCCACTGTGTTCACATGGCTGGAAAGCCCGTCGTCGTAGGTGAGGCAGATGGCTGCTTTGGCGCCATTCGGAAAAGTTACCCCGTCATTTTTTGGAAAAAGCAAGCTGGTTTGCAGGAAGTTGGCTAGCAGCAGGATTTTGATGAAATACAGATTGGCCATTGTTTGCACATTTGTTTTTGAAAATAATGCGACAAAGCTAGCAGTCAATTTTTATCAGGGCAAGATATGTGTACCAAGGGTGAGGCCATTCAACAAGCATCCGAAACCGACCTGCTGAACCTGAATGCCAAGCTCCGAATGAGGCAGCCCCAAGATGCAATTGAACCAAACCCGCTTCCAACGGCTGAAAGTGGCGGTGCCTGTCAGGTTGGTTAAAGGACAATTCTTTGGTAGGATAATTTTTTGAAACAAAAATCCCTGCCCCAGCCTACGCCAGAGCAGGGATTTCCCAAAATATCAAAACACAATTTATTGCACCACAACCCGTCTCGCCATCACCCCTTTTTCAGAACCTATTTTTACCAAATAAGTCCCCTTCGGGAAATGGTTCAGGTCAAGTTGAGCCGTTTGCGCAGCAGCTTGTAAATCAATGCTTTGCGACAGCAAAAGCCTGCCCGTCACGTCGTAAATACCGATGGTGTAATCGCCCGCTTCGAACTCACTGAATTCAAGGTTCACCCAACCAGAAGTCGGGTTCGGGAACAGGTTCAGCTTGCCTGCCAAGGACGTTTCGTGCACAGCGTTCGGCTCAGAAGTCACAAATACCTGGTCGGTGCTGGTGCAGCCATTTGTGCTCGTCACCGTCACGCTATAACTGCCACCATCAGAAATGGTCAGCGTCTGCTCTGTGGAGCCATCGCTCCAGAGGTACGTCTGGCTAATGCCTGTTCCTGCATCCAGCGTGGCAGTTTCACCGATGTACAGCACAAAGTCAGGGCCGAGGTCAACCACGGGCGCTGGGTTCACGAAGACCGTGATTGCATCCAAATCCGTGCAACCGTTGGCATTGGTCACCACAACGGAATAAGTGCCAGTCTGCGTGACAATGATGCTCTGGCCAGTGGCTCCCGTGCTCCAGGCGTAGCTGCTGAAACCCGCCCCAGCGTTGAGGCTCACCGTTTCGCCTTCGCAAACGGTCTGGTTCGGGCCGAGGTCAGCATTCGGCGTTGGATTTACCGTCAGTGTCAGTTCGTCGGAGGCTGAGCAGCCGTTGGCGTTGGTTACGGTGACGGAGTAATTTCCGGCAGCGTTCGCTGAAATCGTCTGGCTGGAAGCCCCCGTGCTCCAGGCGTAGCTGCTGAAACCCGCACCAGCGTCCAATGAGGTGGATTGGCCTGCACAAATCGCTTGGTTGGCCCCAAGGTTCGGCGTTGGCAATGCGTTCACACCCAGTTGCAGCACGACGGTGCTGTCGCAACCATTCACGCTGGCATTCGGCAGCACGACCGTGTAAGTGCCAGCGGCTGCGTAGGTTTCACTGCCCACCGTGTAGGTTTCGCCTTGGCAAATGGTGGCCGAAATAGACGCCATCGCCATTGGATAAAACGAAAGTTGCACGTTCACGACGCTGTCGCAACCGTTCACGTTGCCGCCCACGAAAACCTCCGTTCCCAATGGGTTGGTTTCGTTGTAAACCGTGCCGTTCACCGTGATGCTCTCGCCCGGGCAAAGCGTTTCCGCAAGGTTGAAAAGCGACGCAGGGTTGATGTTCACAAAAACGCTGTCAATTGCCTTGCAGCCCACACCGTTCGTCACGGTCACGCTGTAATTTCCTTCAGCGGTCACGCCAGCCGTCTGCTCAGTTGAACCGTTGCTCCACTGGTAGTTGTCGAAACCCGGCCCTGCGTCAAGCATCACGATTTCGCCATCGCAGCCCGTGGTGCTGGCCACTGGGTAGTCAAACGTGCAGTACGGCGACACGTAACCGAGCGGCTGCGGCAGACCGTACACGTACAGACGGGTCGTTTTTCCGGTGAAAACAATTGAGCCGTCACCCGCTGGGCTGTTGATGCCGAAATCGTTGTCGTTCACCACGGCAATCGTGTTGTCGTCAATGATGGTCAAACCTTCCGGCTTGTCGTGTGTGCGGTCCCAACCTGCTTCGAGGAGGTCGAGCATCAGCGTTTTTTCCACCACATTTACGCCGAAGGCGGCAATGCCCGCAGCCGTGCCGACCTGCTCCAGTGTCTGGCCACCGAAATCTTCCGTGGTGAGCGGGGTGGCGTTGGCGATATTGATTTTGTAAATATTCTTCACGTTCCAGCCGTTGCGTTCGGCGTGTTCCACGAGCAGGAACTCGTCGTTGTTCACGGCCACGAGGTCGCCCACTTTCCAGTCACGGGTGCGGATTTGCCCGGTCGTCGGCTGGATTTCGTAAACAAACTGGCGCACGGCGTCCGTCTCCGGGTCAATTTCCACGAGGCGGAGCAGGCGGCCACTGTTGCCGACCGCCGTGGTCGGGTTGTCGGCTGGGCTTTGAATCATCGAGTAAACCTTGCCGTTCGGAGTGATGGCCACACCCTCGAAGCCCCGGTTCGGGCGGCGCTTGCCAACGGCTGCTGGCAATGCCGCATCCTGTGCTTCGGTCGGGTACGGCGTGTAGCGCTTGATGACCTGTTTGGTTGCCTTGTTGATTTTCCAAACAGAAGCCCCGTACTCGTCGCAGAGCCAGAGGTTGCCGAAATTGTCCTCGACGATTCCCTCGGAATCCATGCCCCAGATGTCATTTGGCAGTACTACGGGAGTCGTGTCCGCCCATGCGGTTTCGCCCGTGTTGCCAGCGCCAACTGGCAGCGGTCGACCAGAGATTGGTGTTCCGTCAGGGCGCAAAATCGGGTCGATTTCCTGCACCGTCCAAGCGCCGTTCTCTGCCTTGAAGCGGGTGATGAGCGGCGCATAGTCAGGCGCTGGGAAGAGTAGGGTAGTGCCAGTTGCATTCGGGTGCAGGCTGGCGTCGGCGTTCGGGCCACGGTCGCTGACAGCGTAGAACTCCAAGTCGGTGCCGGGGATGTAGTGCAGGCCGCTGATGCCACCGTCGTAAATCGTACCGCCGTTGTAGTCCACGATGGTCGAAGTGGGCGAGTAGTCGTAGGTTTCCAGTGTGAAATCGCCGCCGTTGGTGCGGTCCAGTTCGACTTGGAACACGCTCACCGTTCCGCTGATTTCGTTGCTCAAAACGATGAGGTTGCGGCCATTCGGGCTTTCATTTTTTGGAATAAAAATAATGCCCTCCGGGCCGAGGTCGCCACCTGTCGGGGTGCGTGTGTTGATGTACTGTACGAATTCAGGAGCGGTAGGGTTGGTCACTTCGTAAACCATGATGCCGCCGATGCGCTCCAGCCCCACGAAGGCGAAAGTGCGCCCCTCAATTTCAGCGATGACGACGCCCTCAGACTCTGGGCCTTTGTCGTCGCTGCGGTTTTTGCGGCTCGGCGTTGCGCCGTTGCTGGCGTTGAAATAAGCGCCGTAGGTCGGGTCGGCAGCCGTGATGGTTTCGAGGGCATCGCCGCTGTCCCAGACGAGGTCGCCCGTTGCCAAGTTCCAGATGCTGAACGAGCGGCCCCCGAAGCTGTAGATTTCATCCAAATCGCCGTCGCCGTCCGTGTCGCCGTCGTAGCTGAGCACGTTCAGCCTGCCGAGCAACTCGCTTTTTTTCAAATAATCCCGATTGGGAAAAGCCGTGGAGTCGAGGGTGAGGCTGCTGAGGCGCTGCGATTCCACGAAGCTCCCCCATTCACGGGCATCGCCTTCGTTGGAAGTGATGGCGTAGTTCACGCCGCCCACCGTGAAGCATTCGAGGGCATCGGGCATGTATGCACCCTTGATGGGCCAGTTGGCCATGAAAATACCGGGTGCTTGGTCGCTGGCATCCAACGTGTTGCCGACGAGGCTGTGGTCTTTGTAGCCAAGTGGCTGAATACCAGTGATTTGCATCGTCGTCAGGTCAATGGTGGCGATGGCATTGTTTTCCTGCAAGGTCACGATGGCCGTGTGGTCGTCTGCGCTCACGCAAATGTATTCCGGCTCCAAATCGGTGCCCACAGTGGCGTTCGGGCCAAAGATGCGCACGCCCGCCGCCCGCAAATTGTCAATTTCACCGTCAAAACTTTCGAAGGTGAGGGTGGTCACGTTGGCATCGGTCAAGTTGGCAACCCCGGACGTCAGGTCAACGATGCTAACCGAGCCGAGCGGGTCAATCGAGTAGTCGGCGGAAGGCTCGCCTTCGTTGGCCGTGAGGACTTGGGTGCCAGCATTGTTGAAAATCACCATGTCGGGCAGCCAGCCAGCAGTCACGCTGTTGAGGTAGTTGCCCATTGCATCGAAAAACACGACCGAGCCACGCTCAGTAGTAGAATCGCCTTGCACTGCCGCTGCCACGATGCCGTTTTTTACCGCCACGGAATTGATGCCGCCACCGTAGGGCGACATGTCAATGCTCGAAACGAAAACGGCTGACACGGGGTCTTTGAAGTCGAGGATGTCGAGGGTGTTGTTCGTGATGTTCGTGATGAAAAGCCGCTTGGACGTTGGGTCGTAGGCTGAAATCTCAGCGGAGCCACCATTCGGGCTGCCGGGAAAACTGCCCACGTGGCGCAGCGAAACGAACGGGTCTGTTTGCGCCTGCGGCGCAACGATTTCATTGTCGGCGATGAGCAGGATGTGCTCGGTGGTAGTGCCAAGGATTGCGTTGGAAGCGGTGTCCATTTTCAGAATCAGGTAGCGGCCACCCGTGATGGCTGCATTGTCAGGGACATTAACCACCAAGGACAACGTATCATCTACCGTGGGCAAGTCAACACTGGTCGTGCTGAGCACGTAATCGTCGCCTGCAATGGCGGTTGAGGCGCTGACGACTTCCAAGTTGAGTGTGCCAGCCATGCCGCCGCCTTTTACCAGCAAGTTGATTTGCACGTCGCTACTGCCTTCGGTGGACATGGTGTTTTTCTTGGCAAAACTTACGGTTGGCAATGTTCCCGGATCTACTGGCGGAATGCTTTCGAGGGTAAAATTGTCGAAGCGGTTGTTGCCCGCTGTGCCGCCAGCACCTTGCTCAAAGGTGATGCGGATGGCGAAGTTCGGATTGTCGTTCACCGCAGCGATGGCCGTAAAATCGAGCGTCTGCAATTCCGGGTCGCCATCAATCGGGGCGATGGTGGTCAGGCTGTCGAAGTCGTTGCCGTTGGTGGTGTAGAAAATCAACTGCCTGCCAGCACCTGAACCGGAGCGGCGGGTGGCGTATTTCACCACCACGTTGTCGTAGCCCGTGGTGGGCAGGTTGAACAGCAGACCGCCCCCGATTGGATTGTTGAAGCGGAGGTGTGTGCCAGCCAAGTCGCCGTTGCGGGCGTTGGGGTTCGTGATGTCGAAGCCTTGGCCCGTGTTGCTGGTGATTTGAATGGTACTGGTGCCGCCCTGCAAATGGCTGATTGACGACCCTGCTACCAGATTTAGCGTGGGTGCGAGTAGGGAAAGAGAATCGGTTGCGTTGTTGAAGTTCCAATAATGAACGAGCGTCTGCGCTCGAAGGACAATACTGGAAATCAAGAACAGGATGAGAAATGTACATTGTTTTGCCATGCCTGAATTGGATTTAATTAATGATTTAGTGAATCGGCAAAACTATCGGTACAGGCTTCGGTGGCTGGAAAGTGGGCATTAAGGCTGTTTGATTTTTGGGTTAAATACCGTGATATGTTTTTAACTACATGTAAACTCGTCGCATGTCGGTTTGATGTTTACTGACAAGAATTTGTTTGTTAATTAGCATTCATAGGTGTTTATGAAAACTTAATATTGCCGATGGCAAAAATCACGTGTGAGCTAAGCAGGTGTGCCTGATTTCATGGTAACGATGCCGGCGGGGGCTGCGAGCGATTATGCCCTCGCAAACGGCCCTGATGGAAAAAGGGATGAACTGTGCCGTATCAACTGCGCCCACGATGATGAGTCCGTCTAGGAGCGCATCATCAAAAATTTCCGATGCGCTGCCGAAGCGACTGGTAAAAACTGCACCATCCACATGGACCTCGGCGGGCCGAAACGGAGGGTCAGCATCCAAGGACACTATACGGCGTTCCTGCCAGCCAACGCCGATTCGCTTGACATGAAGGCGTTGACTTTGGGGCAATGGGGGTGCCCTTCATCAGAAGTTTAAGGAAAAAGCACCTTGGATTGTTAGCGGAATGGCTGTCCGGTGCGACTGTGCCGAAAGTGGATTAACCCGATAGGACGGAAGCCATACTTAAGCTGGTGGTAGGTTTTCAGCTGCTTGAAGTCTAAAGTACTCCATTTAGTGTACTTTAAAATCTGGGTTGTGAAGCTTCTCCCAAGCATTCAGGAACAACAGGAACTAATCAGCACGGCAGCCCTTTTCTCTGACTCCTTGGCGATGTCGGTAAGCGATATGTAGTCTTCGTCCTTTATTTTTTCGATTTGGATTTACAATCCATGTACTTCTATCTTTTTCATGCCTTTGTTTTTTGTGTTAATCGGCAAATATAGCCGCCACCGATTTAACCCAAAAATAAACTGGAAAGCAATCGAGCCACCCATGCCTGCCCTACCTTTACCCCCCAATCAACAATTTATGAAAAACACTACACTGGCCATTTTCGCCTTCCTTTTTATTTCCCACACCATTTTCTCTCAAAAAACCGTCACCGCCCTCCAAGTCCCCGGCGCCGCCGAGTTCTGCAAAATTGACCCTCAAGGTCAGTCCGTGCTACCGAGCGGGCGCTACGTGACCCCGGCGGGCAAGGCCGTGCCCATCACCCGTGCGCCCTATGGCCTCGCCATCAGCCCCGATGGGCAAACGGCGCTCGTGCTGCACAACGACGTGGTCACGAAAATAGACCTCCGCTACCCCGAACGCCCCGTGCGGATGCCCAGCTACGACAAATCGGTGCCAGCCGTTTTGGAAGGCTCCTCCTGCATGGGCATCGCCTTCATGCCGGATGGAAAAACGGCCTGGCTCTCTGGCGGCGACAAGGGCACGGTCGTGCTGCTCGACGTGGAGAACAGCCGCAACCTGAAGACCATCAGCGTGGACGGTTTTAGCCCCCTTGAAGGGGTTGGGGGTGCGGGCAAGAACTACGAGGACAGCTACCTGACGGACATCGTTTTGGACAAAAAGCGCAACCACCTGCTCATCCTCGACCGGGCGAACAACCGTTTGATAAAATTGGACTTGGCTTCGCAAAAAATGGTAGCTAGCATTCCCGTCGGGCGCATCCCGTTCGGCATCGCCATTTCACTCGATGGAAAAACGGCTTTCGTGGCAAACATCGGCCTTTTCGACTACCCGCTCGTGCCGGGTTTGACGCCTGAAAACATTGGAACGATGGGCCTCGAAGTGCCCGCCTACGGCTACCCATCCAAGGAGGCCGAAAAAGGCGTCACATACCCCGATGGCCGCAAAATCCCCGGCCTCGGCAGTCCACTCGACGAGCGGGCCATGAGCATCTGGACGGTGGATTTGGAGCAAAACACGGTGACGGGCAAGTTCAAGACCGGCCTGCAAATCGGGGATGAGTTCGAGAACGAGGAGGAAGAAGAAGAGGGCGAAATCGTCGGCGGGGCGCATCCGAACTCGGTGGCGGTGGGTAGCCGTTTTGCCTATATTTCCAATTCGCAGAACGACTTAATTTCGGTTTTTGACCTTAAAAAACACAAGGTCGTAAAGGACATTCCGCTCCGTTTTCACAAAACCCTCGACCACTACCGGGGCATCATGCCCTTCGGCGTGGCGCTTTCGCCGGATGAAAAAACGCTGTACGTGGCTTGCCTTAGTTTGAACGCCGTGGCCGTCATTGATACCAAAAAACGCAAGGTGAAAGGTTATATCCCGACGGGTTGGATGCCGTCGAGGGTGAAGGTTTCGCCGGATGGCAAGCAGATTTTCGTCACCTCGGCCCGTGGTTATGGCGCTGGGCCGAATGGCGGTGCGGGTTTTACGGCTCCGCCGCAAGGAACGTACATCGGCGACATCCAGCTCGGCATTTTTCAAATAATTGATGTGCCGGACGCCGCCACGCTTGCCAATTACACCCAGCAAGTTTTGAACAACACCTTCCAAGTAGTGCAGGTGGCCGACGACGGCAAGAACCCGCTCCCCGTGCTGCCCGGCCTTCGGGAAAGCCCCATCAAGCACATCGTTTACGTGACAAAGGAGAACCGCACCTACGACGAGGTGTTCGGGCAATTGGCGCAGGGCAAGGGAGACCCGACTATCGCACGTTTTGGTAAGGGCGTGGATGTGCCAGCGAACAAGGCTGGCTCGCCCGCCGTGGCGAAGGCCGACATCATGCCCAACCACTTGAAAATTGCGCAGCAATGGGCCGTCAGCGACAATTTCTATTGCGACTCCGACGCCAGTATCCACGGCCATAAATGGATGGTCGGCACCATCCCGAACGAGTACGTGGAAGTGAACTCGGCCACCAGCGCCGCCCACAAACCGTTCAGCAGCGCACCGGGCAGGCGCTTCCCCCGCACCACTGGCGCCACCGACCCCGAGGACTACAACGAGCGGGGCGGCATCTGGGAAAACCTCGCTAGGGACGGCGTGACTTATTACAATTTTGGCGAAGCCAACGAATACACCGAACCATCCGAGGAGAAGTTCGACACGCTGTTCGGGGCACGTCACTCGGTCGTTTACCCCATGCCCAAGGTGCTGTTCGACCGAACGAGCTTCACCTATCCCGGCTACAATACCAATGTGCCCGACCAGTTCCGTATGGACAAGTTCGAGGAGGAGTTCATGGCAAAATGGGGCAGCGGCAAGGACTCCATGCCCGACGTGCTGACTATCATCCTGCCCAACGACCACGGCTCCGGCCCCCGCCCGACGGAGGGCTACCCCTACCTCGAAAGCTATATGTCCGACAACGACCTGGCGCTGGGCCGGTTACTGCACTTCCTCAGCCGCACGCCCTACTGGAAGAACATGCTGGTGGTGGTGACCGAGGACGACCCACAGGGCGGCATTGACCACGTGGACGCCCACCGCTCGGTGCTGCTCATGGCAGGGCCTTATGTTAAAAGGGGCTACGTGTCGCACACCCACGCCAATTTCGGGAGCTTGCTGCGGTTGATTTACACGCTGACCGACGCTGGCTTCGTCAACCACTACGACCTAACCGCCAGCCTGCTCACCGATTTTTTCACCGACAAACCCGACTACACGCCTTACACGCTGGAGCCAGTGGATGCCCGCATTTTCGACCCGCAGAAGGCGATGGACATTTACCACAAGACCTTCAATTGGGAGAAAATAAAACAGGGGCCAAAGCTGGACGACGAGGGGGAGCAGCGGAAGTGGTTTTATGAGCAGCAGAATAAAAATTGAGCACTAAATTTAAGCGCCAACACAAGCTTTTATGAAAAACAAACTCACAATCCCCGCATTCCTTTTTTTTGTCGCTTCGCAAATGCTGGCGCAAAATTCAGCCGTTAAACAAGACACCCTCACCGAAATCATCGTCACCGCCCAGCGCAGCGAAACCGCCCGTTTCAACACGCCTGCCTCGGTGGAAAAGCTGACCCAAAAACGGCTGCTCGACCGACAGGAGCGCAGCACGCCTGAAGCGCTGATGAGCACGCCCGGCGTCTTTGTCCAGAAGACCAACCACGGCGGCGGCTCGCCTTTTGTGCGGGGACTAACGGGCAACCAAACCTTGTTGCTGGTGGACGGTATCCGGCTCAGCAACGCCGCCTTCCGCTATGGGCCGAACCAATATTTGAACACGATTGACCCGTTTTCCATCCAAAGCATCGAGGTATTGAAGGGCGGTGGCAGCGTAGGCTACGGTTCGGATGCGCTTGGCGGTACTATTAATGTGCTGACGCAATCGCTTGATTTTTTTGAAAATGGAAGCAACCTACAGACCAGAGGGCTTGCCCTTTGGCGCAGCCAAGACATGGAAAAGACCGCCCATGCCGACCTTGGTTTTGCCAACAAGAATTGGGCATTCCGGGCAGCGGGTTCGCTCCGCAAATTTGGCGACCTCGTGGGCGGCGACACGACCGGGGTGCAATCGCCCAACGGCTACGACGAGGCGGCTTTTGACTTGAAAGGTAAGGTTCGATTGGGCAAAAACGCAGCCGTGACGCTAGCGCACCAATTCCTCCGGCAGAACGATGTGCCCGTTTTTCATAAAATACAATTGGAGAATTTTGCCCGGAACCACATGACGCTTCAGCAGCGGCAGTTGAGTTATGCGAGGTTTGAGTTTTTACCGGAAAGGATTTCCGGTCTACAAAAAATCACAGCCACCGCCTCCCTCCAACGCACTGACGAGCACCGGGAAAGTCAAAAAAACGGAAGCACAACCTTGCGAAAAGAGACTGACGACGTGCGCAGCATTGGAGTTTCCGTACTTGCAGAGTTCAAATTCACCAAATGGTGGCGCTCCACCCTGGGCGTGGAAACCTACCACGACCTCGTCGGCAGCATCCGCACTGATGTGGATACCGGAACGGGCAGCGAGACCAACAAGCGGGGCCTTTACCCCGACGGCTCGACGCATTTGAGCAGTGCCATTTTTTGCACAAACAACTGGGAATCAGGTGATTGGAGCTTCACGGGCGGGCTGCGTTTTAACCATTTTTCCATCAAAGTGGAAGATGAAAACATCGGCGAGGCGCACCTGACGCCAGCGGCCTTGGTGTGGAATGCGGGGGCGCTCCGCAAATTGGGCAAGTCCGATGCGGCATTTTTCAGTTTCAACACCGCTTTTCGGGCACCGAACGTGGACGACCTCGGCACGCTGGGCATCGTTGATTTCCGCTACGAATTACCGACGGCAGATTTAAAGCCCGAAAAATCCTACAATTTCGAGCTGGGCTGGCGGCACCGGTCGGAGCGCTGGCAGTTGGAAACGGCGTTGTTCAGGAATGAACTGCGAGACCTTATCACAAGGGTTCGGGTCGGCACGGACAGCATCGCTGGGTATCCCGTTTACCAAAAAGAAAATGTGCAGGAGGGCTTTATCCACGGCATCGAAACCAGCGGCAACCTGTTGATTGCCAAAGGTTTGCGGTTGAATGCCCACCTCGCCTGGCAGTACGGTCAGAACCTGACGGACGACGAGCCGCTGCGCCGCATTCCGCCGATTTTCGGTAGGGTAGGGTTGAACTATTCACATGAAAAATGGCAGCTGACGCTGGAATCCTTGTTTGCCGGAAAGCAAGACCGCCTCGCCGCAGGCGACAAGGCCGACAACCGCATTCCGGCAGGCGGTACGCCCAGTTGGAACGTCGTGAACTTCTTCGGGAATTACCAATGGAAAATGCTGACGCTGCGGGCTGGCCTCTGGAACATCTTCAACGCCGACTACCGCTACCATGGCTCTGGCGTGAACGGGGTTGGGAGGAGCGTGACGGCGGGAGTGACGGTGGGGTTTTAAATGCGGCCTGTCACTCGGCGAGTAATGTGGTAGCTCGAATGGTGGTGCTTAAATCAGAAAATACTGCCTAGTTTTTATCAAAAGCCTCAACAAAATCTATTGCCACTATGAATAACCCAATCGTTGACAATCAATATTTAATCTTGAAAAGAATTGCCCAAAGTGGGTTTAAAATGAGCAATTTGACCTACGTGGTAATAGCGGACATTCCGGCAAATAAAAGGGCGAATTCGGGGCTGATTAAGGTACGGGGCTTTATTGACTCCTTTGAATTGAGGCAGTTCAACCTATTGCGCTCGAAGGATGGCGTAATGATTCTGCCTTTAAATGCTGCGGTACGGAAAAAAACTGGCAAAAAGGAGGGCGACTTCGTTCGAGTAACCTTGTACCTCGACGATTCGCCCGTTGTCGTCCCGGACGAGTTGCTGGTTTGCCTCCAAGATTCGCCCATTGCGCACCAGTTTTTCATGGAATTGTCCGAAAGCAACCAGAAATATTATATTGATTGGATTGAAGGAAGCAAAAAAATGGAAACAAAAGCCGAAAGGATTTCTCGGGCAATCCAACGCCTAGAAAATGGCCTCAAATTTTACGATTGGCAGAAACAGCCATGATTTTCGGCTTGCAAATATGTAGGTAAGTAAGCCGACTCGGGGCGGTAAGCAAAGTGTCGGAAGTGTGAACTTTTAACGCTTTATCAACCGCATTACTAATCCCAAAACGCCCAATCCCAACGCCGCCCACCTCAAAACAAAGCGGAAGGCAATCACATAATAGGTATCATAAAGCTGGATGTCAAAAGTTGCCTTATCGTTCAAAATAAACGAGCAGACAAGTAAAAATAGGCCAACCGACCAACAAACTTGAAAGGCTTCGATTTTCACCCCGCAAATCTATCGTCACCGCCGATCGTGGCCAATAAATCAAGGTTAAATGCCCGTTAATTCAAAGAAAGGCAGCCCGTGTTCAATTCTTTGTCCATTCTTTTGCGAAAACAAAACCTTCCAATGATGAAACTTCACCACCTCCTGCTCGCCATCCTCCTCCTCACCCAATGCACCCCCGCCCGCCGTACCGCCTCAGACAACGGCCTGTATAAATCCCTCGCCGCCAAGCGGGTGCTGCTGCCTAACCAGTGGAGCCTGACGCCAGCGGGGCAGGTCCACCGACAACTCGGCGACCTGCCGCTGCAAATCGCCCTCTCGCCGGATGGGTCGCTGATGGCCGTGACCTGCAACGGTGTCGGTACGCAGAAGCTCCAACTCTTCAGTACCAGCGATGCCGTGCAGCTCTCGGAGGTGGAAATCCCCAAGGCTTGGTATGGACTAGCTTTTTCCAAGGACAACAAAAAGCTGTTCGCATCCGGCGGAAATGACAACCTCGTGGCCATTTACCGCATTGATAATCAGCAACTTGTGCGAGATGGGGAAATTGTTTTTGGTAAACCTTGGAGCGAGGATAAAATCTGCCCGACCGGGCTGGCGCTCGATGAAGCGAACAACCGCCTCTTCGCCGCCACGAAGGAGGACAATTCGCTCTACGTCTGCGATTTGCGGAGCAGGAAAGTGGAGAAAAAAATACCGCTCGGCGGCGAGGCTTATGCCGTGCTGGTTTCATCGAAGCAGAACGAGGTCTATGTCTCGCTCTGGGGGGCGAAGAAGGTGCTGGTTTTCGATAAAAACACGCTGGCGCAAAAAGGCGAAATTGCCGTGGGCGACCAACCCAACGAGATGATTTTGAACAAAAAACAAGACTTGTTGCTGGTCGCCAATTCGCACGACAACTCGGTATCGGTCATTGATTTGCCCTCCCGTAAAACGCTGGAAGTGCTCAATTGCGCCCTTTTCCCAGATGCGCCGAACGGCTCCACGACCAACAGCCTCGCTTTTTCCGACGATGAGGAAACGCTCTACGTGGCCAATGCCGACAACAATTGCATCGCCGTTTTCGACACCGAGGAGCGGGGCGAGAGCCGTCCCCTTGGCTTCATCCCCACTGGCTGGTATCCGACGAGCGTGCGCTTTGCCGGCGGCAAAATCGTGGTGGCCAACGGAAAGGGCATGTCCTCACTGCCAAATCCCAAAGGCCCCAGCCCGCTCCAAAAAGAGACAGACGAGAAGGCAGCACAGTACATCGGGGCGCTGTACCTCGGCACATTGAGTGTAATTCAGCCGCCTTCGGCGATGGAGTTGGCGGCATATTCCAAGCTAGTTTATGAAAATTGCCCATATAACAAAGAGAAGGAAAAACTGGCCGAAGGTGAATCCGGAAACCCAGTGCCCATGCGGGTCGGCGATGTTTCACCGATAAAGTATGTGTTTTATATCATCAAGGAAAACAGGACTTACGACCAAGTTTTGGGCGACGTGAAAGAAGGCAACGGCGACCCTTCGCTCTGTCTTTTCCCGGAGAACGTGACGCCGAACCAGCACTACCTTGCACGGGAGTTCGTGCTGCTCGATAATTTCTACGTGGACGCCGAGGTGAGCGCCGATGGCCACGACTGGAGCACGGCGGCCTACGCCAACGATTTCAACGAAAAGACCTGGCCTACGAGCTACGGCGGTCGGGGCGGCAACTACGACTTCGAAGCGCACCGCCCGGTTGGTCGGCCCAAGGGCGGCTATATCTGGGATGCCTGCAAAAAGGCAGGCGTGAGCTACCGCACCTACGGCGAGTTCGCCGACGACAGCAAGCCGAACTACCCGACGATGGAAGGCCATTTTTGTCCCGGCTACTCGGCTTGGGACATGGACTACCAGGACATCAAGCGGCAGGCGGACTGGCAGCGGGATTTCGATAGTTTGCTGAATATCAACCAAGTACCTCGGTTCAGCAGTATCCGTTTTGGCAACGACCACACCTCAGGTTTGGCCAAAGGGGCCTATTCTCCCTACGCCTCCGTGGCCGACAACGACCTCGCCGTGGGCCGCCTCGTGGAGCATATTTCCCACTCAAAAATCTGGAAGGAGAGCGCCATTTTCATCCTCGAAGACGATGCCCAGAACGGTGCCGACCATGTGGATGCGCACCGCAGCACGGCCTACGTCGTCAGTCCATACACCCGGCGGCATTTCGTGGACCATACGCTGTATTCCACGACCTCCATGCTCCGCACCATGGAACTAGTTTTGGGACTGTTGCCCATGAGCCAGTACGATGCTGGTGCTACGCCGATGTGGCGCTGTTTTACCTCAAAACCAGACTTCACGCCGATAAAGGCGCTGCCCGCCCAGGTGGACATCGAGGAGCGCAACCTGGCGGACAACGAACTGAGCCGCATCAGCGAGACCTTCAACCTTGCCAAAGTGGATGCTGTGCCGGATAGGCTATTTAATGAAGTTTTATGGAAAGCCCTGAAAGGGACAGAGATGCCAGCGCCAAGGCGGGCTGCATGGGTGAAAATTTCTGAGGAAGAAGAATGAATTTGATACAACTATTTGATATTCAACAATATAAATAAAGTTGTGCCTTAATTCGAGAGGGCGGGTTTGATAATCCGCCCTCTCGGTTCAAGGTGTTTGATTGAATTATTATCTCAAATTCTTCCGCCAAAAACATCCGACTTAATTTCAAACCTCACGATAGTTAAAAAGCGCCAATCACTCGCTCAGTTCCAGCACCACTACTGCGTTTTTGGGCATGTTCACCGTTATCATATTATTTGCGAGGGTAAAGTCGCTGAATGCCTTTGGCGTCACTTTGGCCGGGTTGTCGAATGTGTTTCCGTCCTGCACCTTCGCCGAGGTGAGAACCCGCCCAGTCACCTTTGTCGCTTTTGTACCATTAATCGCTAGCTCCACTTTTTGAGTGGACGTGTTGTCGAGATTGACCAAAGAAACGTGCATTTTTCGCCCCTTATCCATAGAAGCCGAGACCGAAATGGCGGGTATCCGCTTGCCATCCACCTCAAAATCATTGCAAACCAACTGAACAGGAACCAAAGTCGCATCTTGATGCACTTTGTACATTTCCATGACGTGGTAGGTGGGCGTCAGCACCATTTTATCTTCTTTTGTGAGGATGACCGCTTGCAGTACGTTCACGGTTTGGGCGAGGTTCGCCATGCGCACCCGGTCGGCGTGGTTGTTGAAGATATTGAGCGTCAGGCCAGCAATCATCGCATCCCGGACGGTGTTTTGTTGGTACAATGCGCCATTGCCCGCTGGGTCGGTATCGTACCAGCCGCCCCATTCATCCACAATCAGGGCAACCCGCTTTTCAGGGTCGTATTTGTCCATCATTTCCTTATTCTTCCGAACGAATTCATCCATGAACCACGCCTTTTCCATCGTGATGAAATATTCTTTGTCGGAAAACTGGTCGGAAGACCCTTTTTTGCTCCAGTCAATCACCGAATAATGGTGGATGGAGATGCCCTCGAACCTTTTGGCGGGCAGGGTTTTCATGATTTCCTCCGTCCAATGGTAGTGGTTCGGGCTGCCCGGCCCGACAGCAATTCGGAACAGTTTTTCCGTGTTGCCATAGCTGGTCATGGCCGTGGCGTATTGCCTGTACTGGTCGAGGTAATGCTCCACCCGCATATCGCCGCCGCAGTCCCACGACTCGTTGCCGATGCCCCAATATTTCACATTCCAAGGCTTCTCCCGGCCATTGGCGGCCCGCATATCGGTGAGGTAGCCCGTGCCGTTTTTGGAATTGGCGTACTGCACCCACTCCACGGCTTCCTGCACCGTGCCCGTGTTCATGTTTGTGGCCAAATAAGGCTCAGCGCCGAGCAGCTCACACATGTTCAGAAACTCGTTGGTACCGAAGCTGTTGTCTTCCCTGACGTTTCCCCAGGCAAGGTTTTCGATGGGCTTCCGTTTGTCCTTTGGCCCGATGGCTTCCTTCCAGTGGTAGGTATCGGCGAAGCAGCCACCCGGCCAACGTAGGTTGGGTATCTGTAAATCCTTCAGCGCCTTGATGACGTCGTTGCGCACCCCACCCGTGTTCGGGATTTTGGCGTTTTTGTCGCCAACGTAGATGCCGTCGTAGATGCACCTGCCCAAGTGCTCGGCGAAGTGGCCGTAGATATGCTTGCTAATCTGCGTCTTGGCGAGTTCAGCGTTCAGCGATGCGTGGTTTTGGGAAAATGTTGCCGTTGCGCAGAGCGCAAAAAAAAGGGATAGGCTGAGTTTATGCATGATTTTATGTTTTTTGATTGAAAATTCCGTGAAAAAATTGCCGAAAAGAATATAGCGGCTTTGGTCATTTTTAAATAGTATGGCATTTATCCAAAGTCATACTATTTAAAATAATAGCGTACTCAATTTTGCTTGAAAACGTTTGCAAATACTGCAAAAGCAGTCTTGCTTTCCATCCATTTATTTTTGATTTTAGGTGGCAACAATATGGATTTAATCATCAAGTTGCTGCCAGTGATTAAATCCATATCGCCGTCCTTGTCTATATCGCCAGCATCCATAAGCACCCACCTGCCCGAAGGCTCCTGCTCTATATGGAAAGCATCGAAACTTAACTTTCCCTGGTTTTCAAAATATACCAATGACTCCTGCGGATATGCCGCGAGGTTGGGGTACATCGCCAAGGCAACCATATCCAAATCAAGGTCGCCATCGAAATCTCGGACCAATACCTTCGAAGCGCCATTGATGGGGAAAAAGAACTTTTCCTTAAACGCAAACTGGCCGTCGTTGACGAAAATCCGAACGCCGTGGTAAGGTTTGAAAACAGGTGAATTGTCGCCGTTGTCGCCGTTGGTCATGATGATGTCGGGGTGCGTATCGCCGTTCACGTCCGCCAGTTCAAAGTCGTTGGAACCGTACACAGGCGGGAACTCCAGCAGTTGTTTTTCCTCAAACTCCAAGTTTCCTTTGTTTAGGAACAGGCTCAATACCTCTCGCCCCTGCGCAAACAGGGCCAGAATATCCGGCTTGCCATCGGCATTGAAATCACCGACCAACGACTTGATGGCACCGGGCAATTCCTTGATTATTTTCTGCTCAAATCCTTTTTTGCTTGGGGTATAAACCGTCAACTTCCCAGAATTGATAGGCCCAACGAGCGACCCAAAACAAGCGACCAGGTATTCTTCTTTTCCATCGCCATCAAAATCCTGCCGCACGAATTGCACGGGCCGGTCCAGGAAATCAATGATGCGTTTTTGCGTCCCATTTTTTGAAATTTGGACGAGTTCGCCGCCTCGCCCATCGGTAGGCATCATGTCGGCGCCGATGCAGAGCACGTCAAGGCTGCCATCTTTTTTATTTGGCAAAATATCAATGGGGACACTGCCAAGGCTCAGTTTTTGGGTAAGCTCCGTGCCTTTGAACACAAATAAATTGCGATCAATATCGCCAGTAAAAAGGGTGTTCGTTGTCGGCTCGTATTTCAGCAGGCTAGTCACTGGCTTTGCCCCATCCGCATTTGCGAGCGCCTCCGTTTTTTGAAAAACCTTGCAGGCCTTGTCCAGTTTTTTGGGGATTTTAGACAGGGGTAGGGTAGCGGGCGCCTCCTCCAAATAATACCGTTGGATGGTGAACCAATCTTCTTGGTTTATCTGGTAGCCTTGCTTTTTCATTTCCTGCTCCATGCTGAAAAGCACGTTGCCCCAACTGTTTTTATCCAACATTTCAGGGCCGGGGTAGGCATGGCAGGAATGGCAATGCACCTCGGCCAACGCCTTGCCAGCCGCATCAGGTTTGCTTGCATTTTCCGGGTTTTCACGCGGTTTGCAGCCGCTGTTCATGCTTTGCAACAGGACGGCGAAAAGCGCGGTGAAAAAGGTGATTGACCTTGCCTTGCCCAAGTTATTCCTCAAAAATTTGCCCATAAACTAAGTTGTATTTATAATAAAAACGGGTCAAGGCTTCCAGTATGCTGGTTTTTCAACACTGCTGAAAAGGATGGTTTCGCAGGCCCTGCACTCAGCGTATTGCGGCCTGAAACTCAAGGAACTGCATTTTGGCTCTACAAAAAAACCAAGCGAATTGGCGTTCATAAACTCCCGGCTGTAGGCCACGCCCGCCACGGAGAAATAGCCGAGGATAAGCTCGTCGGGGTCGGCAGGGTCGTAGAGGTTGCCCCGCACCGTGCCCGGCGGCGGGTCGAAGAGGCTACCGTCAATGTTCACGATGTCCCGAACGCCCTCCCAATACTTGTATTCTTCCGCTCCAATGGAATATTGGAACAAATGGAAGCAATACATGTCTGCAAAGCGGTAATTGTAGGATGTGGTGAGGAAAGGCTCATTCGTGAGTGTGGTGCCCGGCAATTCATTCGTATCGAAAATCTTGATATTGTTGAAATCAACGTTGTCCTTGATGTAGCAGGTTTTGGTGCTAAGCGCCATCGGGTAGGCTTCCTTGAACTCATACTCGCCCTTTGCTTGCCACCGCAGGTAGGGCCGAGGTGTGCTAGTACCCACATCAGTATTCATTTTCAGGAACAACTGGTTGGAAGTCACGGCCTTTCCCGTTGGGCTTATGGTGGTTTTTTCGATGATTTCTGCGCTGGACGGCAGCAGGTCAGGCGCTGCTTCCAAGGCTGTCGGGTGGCTCAGGATTGTTTTTCCTGTAGGCAATTTAACCTCCACGTGGTACTGCCTCCCTTGCTCGCCTTCCATTTCCCGCGAATAAATGCCATCGCTGGTTTCCGTAAAATCAAAGCTTCCGCCCACATCGTCCAGCACGCGCACAGTACATCCCGTGATCGGCGTCAGGATGTTGTCGTTTCCCACGCCAATAATGGCGCTATTACTGATTTTTATCTGACAAACCTGTAGGCTGTCCGTGAGTTGGCCGTCCACCACCACCCACTGCTGGGCACTGTCTATATCGAGCTTTATTTCATTGATGCAGCCCCAAAAAGCAAAGCTGACGAGCAGAACCAAACTGGCAATTGATAATTGTTTCATCCGTGATTTTTGATTGTTTTATTGTTTGGAAAACCGACGCACAGCCAAGCCATCGGCTGTTTTTATTTTCAAGAAATAGCAGCCGGGCACCAGCTCGGATACGTTCAAGTGTGCGATTGTGGACTGGGTTTTTTCACTTCTCAAAACCTGTCCATTTAAATCTATCAGGCTGATTTCCATGCCGTTCGATGCCTGCATTTCTACCACCAACTCATCCCGGCAGGGGCTTGGATAAAGCCACAGCAGCTTGTCCTCATCTGCCGATGAAGTGCCGACCGTCACCACCGTTTTCACCACGGTCCCGTTCACGCCCACCGCGAAGCCCGTTGTGCCAGCGAAATCAATGCTGAAAAGGCCAGCCCCGGCGTTGGGAGCGTCGTTGCCCCAAAAAGCACCGCCATTTATGGTTCTTTGCAGGGAGGTCACTGTCAATGTGCCGCCAACGAGGTAGCCAAAATTGCCATCGAAGAAGTACATATCGAGGATATTGCTGGTGTTTCCCGTTGGGAAGTCCGTCCAAGTACTGCCACCGTCGGTCGTCTTGCGCAGTTCGCCACCTACACCCGCCACGTAGCCAGTGTTTTGCGAGGTAAAAACCACGGATTGAATCAGAAAAGGCGCTGGCAGGCTCACGTCCGTCCAAGTGCCGCCGCCGTTGGTGGTGTGCAGCAGCCGACCCGTTCCACCTACGCCGCCCGCAGCGTAGCCCTCGTTTTCATTGATAAAATGGATGGAAAACAGGTCGGAATCGTTGTCGCTAAACTGCGAGGCCCAGGATTCTCCGCCGTTGGTGGTCTTCAGAATCCGGGTGTTGCCGCCGCTGATGTAGCCCACGTTTTCGTTCACAAAAAACACATCGGTGAAGATGGAGGAGATGGTGTTGTTCACCTGCGACCATGACTGCCCGCCGTCGGTCGAGCGGAGAATCAGGCCCTTGCTGCCGTCTTGGGCCAGCCCCACAGCCACGGCCACTTGGTCGCTGGCCCAGCGCACTTCTTCGAGGCTGATGGCGTCGTTTCCGGTATAAACCGCCGACCAATCGTCGCCGCCGTCGGTGGTGCGCCAGATTTGGTTGTGGCCGCAGACCAGGCCCGTGTTTTCATCCTTGAAGTCCACAGAAGTGAGCGGGTCGGTGGTAAAACTGGATAGTTCAATCCACTGCGCTTGCAGCGAAATTGCGAGCCAACAAAGGGCAATCGTGTAAAAATATTTCATGCAATAATTTGATTTTCAACGTTTTATAAAAAATTAGTGCTTCAACTGGTTTTTCAAAATCATCAGGTCAATCCCCGTTTTTTGCCAATCCGTCACAAACTTTTGTGGCGTCGGGGTGGGTGAGTGCGGGAACGTACCGAGGGCCAAATCCACGTCGCCATCGCCGTCCGCATCGCCAGCGGCCATCACCAGCCAGCGGCCAGCCACGGCTTCTGGGAAGGTTTGAGCCGCAAATTCAAACTTGTCCGCCGCCCGATTTTCCAGGTAAACAAACGATTGCGTAGGCGAACCCAAGTAATCCGGAAAATATGCCGTGACCGCAAAATCCAAATCCCCGTCCTGGTCGAAGTCTTGCGCCAGCAGTCTCGTCGCCCCGCAAATTGGTTTGAAATAGTTTTCGGTAAAATGGTTTCGGCCATCATTGATGAATATCCGAAGCCCATGGTAGGGCTTGTTCATAAAAGAAAAATCGGCATTGTCGCCCTGCACCGTCACGATGTCCATGTCGCCATCTCCCTCATAATCAACGACTTCCATCCAGCTCGTACCCCAAACCGGACTGAAGCGAAGCACCCGCTCGGCGTCGAATTGCAGGCTGTTTTTTTGAAACAGAATGAAAACCCCCTCGTCGCCCTGCGCCATGAGCACCACTAAATCCAGCTTGCCGTCGCCGTCCATGTCCCTTGCTTCGGTGCGGAGTGCGCCCGGCAGATTCAGCAGGGTTTTTCGTTCGAAACGGTTGCTAGCCACTTCTTTCAGCAGCGTCAACCGACCCGTGTAATTGCCGTATTCGCAGACCACGATTTCCGGTTTTCCGTCTCCGTCTAAGTCTTCGACCAGTGCGTTCACGGGGCGGTGCAGACTGTCCTGTATGAGGATGGGCTGGCCGTTTTCCAGCACCGTGAGCCGCCCCAGCACCTGCTCAGTCGGCGGCATTTCGCCGATTTCCGTGATGTACGAACGCCCATTTTGCTCCGCAAAATCAACTATCGTGGAAGCGCCCGTGAAAATCACTTCTGGCTCGCCCGGCCTACCTTCCGCCATCAAATGCCCCGACACATCGCCCGCTAGAAAACGCTTTCCGTCGAAGCCGAGGTAGCTGATGAAGGAGCCTACCCGTTCCCCCAACACGACTGTTTTAGGCGAAAATTGCGTGAGCGGCCCAATATTGGCAACCTTCGCAGACAAGCTATCCGGCGCCAAATTCAGGATGTAATTCTTTATCAACTCCCAATCTTTTTTGGGCAAAATCGGCTTTTCGGGATAGGCGTGGGCTTGCGCAATAGCCGCTTTTTCGAGTTTCGAAAGCCCCTTTACAGGATTGTATCCGTTTTCAACGATGCCCATGCGGGCGGCCATTTCCGGTAGGACTTTTTCCCGCCAAATCGCCTTCGGCAAATCGGTTGGGTGGGGGAGGAGGTGGCAGCTTCCGCAATGGTTTTCAAACAAAACAGCGGCCCGTTCTTCCTCCGTTGAACAGCTTGCCAGCGTCGCTACACAAAAGGCGAAGATGGCCAAAAACCGCATGGTTGCTACATTTCGGTTGATTCTCACCCGTTTTCAAATTTCAGTTCGTAGTGCTCCACCATCGGTGGGCTGTCGAAGAATTGCCCAATCAGTGCCCGCCACTCCTTGAACAGTTCCGAGCCTCGAAAGCCCTCGGTGTGTGCCTCCAAACTCGTCCACCGGATGAGCAGGATATAGCGGTTTTCCCGCTCAATGCACCGCTGGAACTGGTGCCCCAAGTACCCTTCCGCACGGCTGATGACAGCTTGGGCTTCCCCTAAGTTTTTTTCAAAATCGGCGTTCGTGCCGGGTTTGATGTCAATGGTTGCGAGTTCTAAAATCATGGTGTAGATTTTTTAAGTCCTCAGTCTTTAAGTCCTTAGTCCGGCAGTCCACAGTCAGTGCCGTGGTATTTCCCTGGGAATGCCGAACTACTGCGGCACTAACTGTGGACTGTCGGACTGAGAGACTGCGGACTTTCTCCTATTTCCTTGATAATCAATGATTTCAAAAGAAACCGCCCCAGCCGGAAGCCACAGCCGCCGGGCAGATTGGGAAAGGAAACTGTGGCCGTAGGGCAGTTCCTCCCGGTAGATGCGCCCATCGTTTAACTTAATTATCGCTACGCAATCGCTTGCCTTCAAGGGTATGGTTTTGCCTGTGTTTGCTCCTTTTTTGAAAGCTTTTAGCTCGCCCTTGTTTTGGCCTGCGATAATCAAGGTGCTGCCGTCCTTTAATTGCAGTTGAGCAAGGCTCTTACCGTCCCCAGGAATGTAAATGCCGCTTTGTTGCATGGCCGTCGGCGTGAAATTTCCTTTCCCGTCACCGAGCAGGAGCAGGCCGTTCAGGGCGTCGGAGCGGCCCATGCCCGTTTCCGTTCCGAAATCGTTGCCCGTGAGCAGCAGGTCAGGCAGGTTGTCGCCGTTGAAATCCCCTGTGAGCATGCCATAGACCGGGGCGAGTTGAGCAGCGGGCGGCATTTCCCGAAGGGCAAAATTTCCATTGCCAAGGTTTTCTATATAACTGGTTTTCAAATAATTAGCCTTTAAAACCAATGGCTTTGCATCGGGAAAATGCCCCATCAAATCCTGTATTGTTGCTTTGCCGAAGTCGTGGTGGTGGAGGTAGAGTTTTTTGGTTCGGATGAGCTGTTTGTCCATATCCACCCTGCCAAAGAATGGGTACTCGGTCAGTTTACCCTTTTCATTTGGAAACCAAGCGGAGGGAATGGCGTCCAGGCCAAGGTTTCCCCGCACGTTCAAATCGGCAGCTGGGTTGGTCATTTCGGTCTTGTTGGCATCGAAATCGGCAGCGTAAATGCCGATGGGGTGCTCGTCGTCGGCTTTCAGCAGGGTGTTTGTGCCGAGGTTGCCCGCCACATAATCCATGTCGCCGTCGAGGTCGAAGTCGGCGGCGGCGAGGCTGTTCCAGAAACCAGTGATTGGTGATTGGTGATTGGTGATTGGGCGTGGTGTGGTGAACTTGCCCTTTTCATTTCGTAGGAAACTAAGCGACATCCATTCTCCTGCAAGAAGGAGGTCTTGCCAGCCGTCGTTGTCGTAGTCGGTCCAGAGGGCGTCGCAGATGAGACCGATGTTTTCTAGGGCGGGGGCGGCTTCTTTGTTTGCTATCGCAAAATGCCCTTTACCATCATTTCTCAATAAATAGCTGCTAACTGGCAGTGGGTACTGAAACGGCAGCACCCGGCCACCAACGAAAAGGTCGAGGTCGCCGTCCCGGTCGAAATCAGCGGCTTTGGCGCAGGAGCCGCTGCTAAGGAGCGTAGGCAGGGCGCCTTTTGCCAGCGTGAAATGCCCGCCTTCGTTCAGGTACAATTTGTCTTGGTAGCAGGTGTCGCTGAGGTCAAACTCGTAGCCGCCCGTGGCAAGGTAGAGGTCTTGGTCGCCATCGCCGTCGGCATCGAAAAACAAGGAGCCAAGTTCTTCGCCCCGCTTGGCATCGCCGTCAGGGCCATGAAGTAGGTCTTGCGCAACGAACTGACCATCCCGCTTTTGTATAAAAAATTTACCCTTGTTGAAATGCGAGCCGCTTATATAAAAATCGTCCAAGCCGTCCCCGTTCACATCTGCTACCGCAATGGCCGGGCCGAATTGCGAGAGCTTATGAGGCAGCAGGCGCTGGACGTTGAAGTCGATGTAGTCGCTTTCGATGTGGGTGAAGTTAAGGCCTAATGAATCGCCAACTTCATGGAAAAAACCTCGCCCCCACCAAGGCAGTCCTTCTTCATGCGGGCCCTCTGAAGCGTTTTTCACATCCAATTCGAGGACTTGATTGGTTTTGACGTTTTGCAAATATTCAACGTAAGGCTCAGCAGGAAGCCCCTCGTGATGACCATGCTCCGCCCTTGGAATATGCCACCTAACTATCAACCTGTCAATCATTTTTGTTTTACCCAAACCAAAATAGCCGATGGGGTCTTGGCTGGATAAATAACCTCGATATGGGGAATTTTCCCAAACCTGTTTTTCGCCATTGTTGTAATAAATCTCCACCGTTGAGCCTATTGCATTTGGATTTTTGGAGGGGCCTATCAATTTGATTTTCAGCCAATTAGCGCTGTCCTTCTTTGTCTCGACAAGTGTGTTTTTGAACACAAAAGCGCTATCGTTGATGTTGTTCACGACGTAGTCGAGGTCGCCGTCGTTGTCGAGGTCGGCATAGGCAGCGCCATTGGAAAAGGAGGTTTGGGTGATGCCCCAATCGGCGGTAACATTTTGAAAAGTTGGCAGTCCGACCGTAGCTTGCGCATTGCCCAGCTCATTTCGGAAAGCGTAGTTCTTGATTTTCACCGAAGGGATTTTCTCCATCAATTGTTGCTTGTTCAAAAATCGGCCTTGCTCCGAATTGAAATCAATGAAGTCTCGGTCGGTCACGTCCTTCGGAAAACCGTTGGTGATGATGATGTCACGATAGCCATTGCAGTCGAAATCAGCGACGAGTGGCGTCCAGCTCCAATCGGTGGAAGAGATGCCTGAGAACATGGCGGTTTCGCTGAATTGCACATCAGGTTGATTGCCCGGCTTGTAGCCTTGATTGAGTTGCAGGGTGTTGCGGACGTATTGGTATTGGTAGCCGTATTTGTCGTTGTTGAGGTAGGAGTTATAGTTGTTGGGCATGAGCATGGTCTTGCGGCGGAGGTTGTCCTCCGGCAACATGTCCACGGCCACGATGTCGGGCAGGGCGTCGTTGTTGAGGTCTGCCACATCGTTGCCCATGGCGCTATGGCTGGTGTGCTTGAAATATTCCGAAGCCTTATCCGTGAATTTTCGTTTGCCATCGCTATTGCTTCCGTTTATCCAAAGCAGGTCATTGGTTAAATAATCGTTGGTCACGTACACGTCCTTCCAGCCGTCCTGATTGATGTCGCAGATGTTGACACCAAGGCCGAAACCTTCGATGAGAATGCCCGATTCTTTGGAAACATCTGTAAATACTGGGTGTTTGAGTGTTTCGTCGTAGTCGTTTCGGAACAATTTATCCGTGCGCTTGCTGGTACCATCCGTGATTTTTGGCCGAAACACATTCGGTACTTTTTTCTCGTCCATTTGATTGATGAGCAAATAGAGGTCGAGGTCGCCGTCGTTGTCATAGTCGAAAAAAGCGGCGTTCATGGTGTGGGAGGTGTCGGCGATGCCGTATTCCATCGCCATTTCTGTAAAGCCTACCCCCGATTTTGATTCACCTTTGTTCACAAAAAGCGAATTCGCCCGGCGGCTGCCCGGCTGGTAGGTAGTGGCGCAAACATAGAGGTCGAGCCAGCCGTCATTGTTGATGTCCACGACGGCCACGCCGGAATTCCAGCGGTTTTTGGCGGCCACGCCCGCAGACTCGGTTACATCTTTGAATTTAAAATCGCTTGCTCCCTTGGAGCCTTCGTTCAGGTACAGTTGGTTGCCGACTTGATTGCCCGTGAAGAACACATCCTGCCAGCCGTCATTGTTGAAATCGCCGATACCCACGCCGCCACCGTTATAGACGTACTCGTAGTTGAGGATGTTGAAAGTGTCGTCCTCAGTGATGCGGTTGGAGAAATGGATGCCTGTTTCGGAAGCGGGAAGGGACTGGAAAAGGGGCTTCTCCTTTTTTGCGCAAGCGCAAAAAAGAAAGGTGGAAAAGAAAAGATATAGTAGCTGTTTGTTCATCTAAATACTTGCAGAATGCTATTTGCTTGGTGATGAATGTTTTAAAAACGGATGCCGAGCATGGCTTTGTGGGTGGTGAACTTTCCCGTACTGTTGATGAATGGAACTGAAGATTTTTCGAATTCATACATGAAAAATGGGCGCAACTTGCCGGATGTATTAAATTCGATACCAGCATCGGCGGTAAAACCTGTTTCTATGGAATTTTTGAAAGTTATTTTTTCAGTGGACACCACTTCATTGGTTGAAATTTGGGTGGTCACGATAGTTTGCTGTTTCTGAAATGGTATGGAATTCAGGTATCCGGCTGAAATGAATGGCGATATTTTTTTCCCTTTCAAAATGTATCCAGCCTTAAACGATAGCTGTACAAAACCGAAATCGAAGCTGTTTTCCTCAATATCCTGACTGAATTTCTCAGAAAACCCACCCTGCTTTTTTATCAGCCCTACTTCTGGCTTTAGGTAAAACCCTCCGAGGAAACCACCACTCATTGTCACATCCAGCGCCGCTGCATAACCTGCCTGATAGCCATAGGTTTCAGAGAGAAAGGTGTAATCGTCTTCGTCAGGTACTATTTTGTTGAAGTTCACACCTGCTGCTACCCCTGCCCCAAATACAACACCAGACTTTTTTTTATCCTTTGAATAAACTGCCCTTGGGTCGCGGCAGGTATTGTACGTTTCGGTTATTTCCATCAGGCTACTGGCTGACATCCTTACCTTGTCAAAAAGCCCACTCGGCAACTCGCAATCTTTAAACAGGGATTTCAAAATGCCTGCAAAACGGCGGTCTTCCATTTGTTTCCCATTCACTATTCGGTCATTTCTTTCCAGCAAATGAAAACTGCCGTCCTTCTCGATGTAAAAAACATCCTTTTGGAAAACGGCGTAGAGATTGGCCGCACCTTTCACCAAAATTTGCATGAAAATGCTACCACCCTGTTCCGGTATGTTGCAAGCGGCGTAGTAATTCTGTTGATGTTGATAACCCTGAATATCGGCGGTGGTGTAGGTAGTGAAATTGGCTTCACCTACTCGCTTGAATTGTACCTCTTTCTTGGCATTGGTAGGTTGAAATATTTCTCCGGTCAATTGCTCACCCGTCTTTAATTGTATAAAATCAATGCCTTGCTGTGCTTGTGATAAAAAGCTGAAAAAGAAGATAATGAGTGTGGAATATACGTATTTCATGATTTGCGTTTTTATTGAACCTTGTTTTTAAGGCCGTAAAATACTGCTTCCGCATCATTCCTTGCTACCAAAAGCGCCTTTCCATTTTTCGTCAGAAACACCGCTGCATCCCGCACCTCACCATTAAGGTAAATGCCTGATTCCGAGTTCTTTATGAAAGCAAAACTGTTTTTTCCATCGCCTGCCAACAGTACACCCCGGCTAGAGTCATGCCGCCCCACCTCTGGTTTTAGCCCGTAAAAATTGCCGCCGAGCCAGATGTCCTGCTTTCCATCGCCGTTGAAATCGTCCACGGCGATGCCAAAAACGGGCGAAACCTGGGCCTCCATCGGCAGCGCTTCGAGTCGGAAGCCCGTGCCGTCGTTCCAGAGGACGGAGGTTTGCAGCCAATTGGCCCTGTGCGCCACGGCATCTTTTCTTTCCGCTGCTGTGAACATGGTTTCATAGGTCAGCTTGGCGTAGTCCTCGAATTTCAGGGCCTTTTTTTTCAGGGAAGGCACCTGCGCCGTCATGTCGAGTTTGCCTGCAAATGGCCAAGCCTTGTCATCCAGCGGTGGGTACCAGTTCAGCACAAACTCGCTTTTTTTGTTTTGGTCAAAATCCTTGACGTACATCGTGAGCGGGTGCTCGTCGGTGGCCTTGAACTTGGTGTTCAGGCCCCAATTGCCCAGCACGAAATCCATGTCACCATCGCCGTCGAGGTCGGCGGGTTCGATGCAGGTCCACCATCCAGAAAAGGGCTTTTGGGTTTGTTTTTTTGAAAAAACCATGCGCCCGCCCTCGTTCTGGAAGTGCATGACGGGCAGCCAATCGCCCACTACGAGCAGGTCTTGGTCGCCGTCCTTGTCGGTGTCGGCGAAGGCGGCGTCGGTGACCATGCCGCAGTTGCCGAGTTCCTTTTCTGAAACATCCGTCCATTTCCCGCCCCCGTCATTGCGGAGCAAAAAGCTGCGAGGGAACAAGCCGTAATTACCCGGCACGGCCCGCCCGCCAATGAAAAGGTCGAGGTCTTTGTCGCCGTCAATATCCCCGGCCACGATGCAGGAGAGCATGCCGCCCGCCGGGGGTGCCAGCAGGTGGTTGGCAGTGAGCTTGCCCTTGCCGTCGTTTACATAATAACGCAGCAGGAAATACTCAAAACCACGCTGAAATTCATTGCCGCCCGTGCCGAGCAACAGGTCGTTGTCGCCGTCGCCGTCCACGTCGAGGATGGCACCGCAGGTGGTTTCTTGGTCAATATCTGTTTTTGACTCCCAATCTGGTTGGCGCTCCCAAGTACCATTTTTTTGAAAAAACAGCTTGTCGGGGTCTCCCGCAGCGCCCGTAAGCACGAAGTCCTCTTGCCCATCGCCATTGAGGTCGCCCCGGATGATTTTCGGGCTGTCGGTGGAGAGCATTCGGGGCAGTAACCGCTCGTGGTCGAAGTCGTTGAAGCGGTTTTCGTGGTGTATTGTTGCTCCTTTTAGTAATGCAGCAGTTGCGTTTTGGTAAATGCTTTCGGGCTTAGAAATCCCTTCGGGTTTTCCAATCCCTTGGGCTTCGGACTGCTTCAATGTTAGCGTCTGGTTCGCAGGCAGGTTTTCCAGCACTTGGGTTCGCTTGTCGGGCCAAGTGATTTCGAGCTTGTCCACCTGTTGCGAAGCGCCCAAACCGAAAAGCAGGCCGGGTTCCATGCTGCTTTGGAAGCCCCGTTGCGGGAAGTGCTGCAAGACTTGCTCCATGCCTCCAGTTGTGACTTTCACTTTTGCGCCCACCCCGAGCGTGTTTTTTCCCTCGCCTATCAATTTGATTTTCAGATAGTTGTGATTGGGTTTACTGCTTGCGTCGTTCCGATAGATGAAGCAAGGCATGTTCACGTTGTTCACCACGAGGTCGAGGTCGCCGTCGTTGTCGAGGTCACCGTAGGCGGCACCATTGGAGAAGGAGGGGTCGGAGAGGCCGAGGGCAGAGGCTTGGTTTTTAAAAGTCAGCAGTCCTCCAGTCTTCAGTCCGGCAGTCGGTAACGTAGTAGCAGCCCCAGACTGTGGACTGACGGACTGAAGACTGGAGGACTGATTGACAAAGGCGTAGTTAGGCAAGGGGTTAGAGGGTAAAAACTCGGCGAAGTCCCGCCAATCGAACTTGCCTTTTTCGGTCACGACTTTTTTGACCTCCTCCTTGTCGTTGATGAAATTGGTAAAATCGAGGAACATGATTTCCTTGTAGAGGGCATTGGCGACGAAGATGTCCTTCCAGCCGTTGTTGTCAAAATCAAAGGCGAGGGCACCCCAGCTCCAATCGGTGGCACTGACGCCGGAAAGGTTGGCTGTTTCCTGAAAATTAGCGCTGCCGTCGTTCATTTGCAGGCAGTTTTGTAGGATTTGGTAGTGGTAGTCTGCCCGGTATTTCAGGTCTTCGAGGTGGTAGGGGTCGAAGAGGGTCATGGCCTTGAGACGGTAGTTGTCGGCAGCGAGCATGTCGGTGGTGAAGATGTCGGCGTTGCCGTCGTTGTTGAGGTCAGCGATGTCGCTGCCCATACTGGCGACGGAGCAGAGGGGGATGCGGGTGGTGAGTTCCTCTTTGAAAACAGTCCGCAGTCCGGCAGTCTTCAGTCCGCCAGTCGGTGCAGTGGTAGCAGCCCCTGACTGTGGACTGCGGACTGTGGACTGTGGACTGTTCAGGTACAGATAATCCCGTTCCCAGAAGTCGTTGCTGACGTAAATATCGGGGAGCATGTCGCCGTTGAGGTCGCTGACTGAGACGCCGAGGCCGAAGCCGATGGCGCTGGAATAGATGCCCGCTGCGTCAGTAATATCTGTAAATCGCCCGCCGTCGTTGCGCATGAGCTTGTCACCACTGAGGGAGTCTTTTTGGAGGCGGGTGCTTTTGAAGGGGTCAATGCGTTCAGGGTTTTTGTAGGAATTATTCAGGATGTAGCAGTCGAGGTCGCCGTCAATATCATAGTCGAAAAAGGCGGCGTGGGTAGAGTAGCCTTGGTTGTTGAGGTTGAATTCAGCAGCTTTTTCGGTAAAACTGAGGTTTTGATTATTGATAAAAAGTTCGTTTTCCTTGTTGTCCCCTGCGATGTCGCCGGAGTTGCAGACGTAAATATCGAGCCAGCCGTCACCGTTCACATCGGCCATGGCCACGCCCGTGCTCCAGGATTTGGTGCCAGCCACGCCCGCTTTGTCAGTGATATCTTCAAATTTCCAATTTCCCTTGTTTAGGTAGAGCTTGTTGGGTTGCATATTGGCGGTGAAATAGAGGTCGGCCAGCCCGTCGTTGTTGATGTCGCCGATGGCCACACCGCCGCCGTTATAGAAATTGCGGTAGGTGAGCACGTTGAAATCGGGGCCGTCTTTTACCTCGTTGACAAAGTCAACACCGGTTTGCGCAGCAGAAAGCTTGTGAAAAAGCTGTTCAATATTTGCTTCGTTGTTAGGTTGGTGGGACTTCTGGCAAGCCGTAATGCATGCGGTAAATGAAAGGATTGCTGCCAATTTGATTACCATCGTTTTCTCCATTGCTGTTCGTTGGTTTGTTCATTGTAAAGCTATCAATTCAGCTTATATCGGGGTAGGTGTTGTGCAATCATTGCCTAAAATGAAAGAAGAGGCAGCCCGAAGGCTGCCTCCTTTCTACCATCTATTCTTATTAAAAGACTTAATAACCAGGGTTTTGCTTGAGTTGCTCTTGGCCCTCTTTTTTGCTCAACTCAATTTGAACAGAAGGAAGCGGGAAGAGGTCATGCCTGTCTTCATAGCCACCAGAAGCCTCCAAGTAAGTGCGCTTGGTCTTTTCCACTGGCAGGTATTGGTTGTTGATAAGGTCCTTAGCGATGCCCCAGCGGCGCAGGTCGAAGAACCGGTGGCCTTCCATTGCCATTTCGAGCTTGCGCTCAAAACGCACGGCCTCACGGGCTGCATCCTTGTCCGTCCAAGAAGCTTGGTAAGTGCCTACTTTGTAGTCAGCCCACGTGATGCCCGGATCTTGTATGTCAGAGACAGCGTCACCACCAGCTCCCTGGGCGCATCCGCCAGCCCTAGTCCTGATCATATTCACCAGATCCCTGGCGCGATCAAGGCTTCCAACTTCCACTTCGCATTCGGCCAGCATCAGCAGCACGTCAGCATAGCGAATAATCGGAATGTTGACTGGGCTGAGCTGTACGTTCGACCAACCCACCGAGCTTTGCTGACCTTTTGCATGCATGAATTTCTTGTTGCTATAAGGCCCGGCCCAAGACCTAGCCCTGATCCAAGTTGGGTCGTGGATGCCCCAGTCAAGGAATGGAACACCGTCGCGGCCTACTATCCAGTCAAGGCGTGGGTCAACAGGGTCGGTGTCGGTCAGGTCCGTGTTGTTGAAGGTGCTGATCAATGGCAAGCCATTGGCATCCACTTTCATGGAGTTGACGAAGTTCTGCGATGGCTGGTGGAAACCACAGCAGCCGAACGGGCTACCACCGTGGGGGTGGTTGAGGCGGTCGGCAAAGTTTCCGTTGGAACCTTCGCTATCGCCATCGTTCACAGAAGCTTGGATGGAGAAAATCATCTCCGGCCCATTTTCGTTGCCTGTCGTGAAGACGTCGTGGAAACAAGGCTCCAAGGAATACTTGCCGCTGCCGACCACGGCATCAAACTGTGCTTTTGCTTTGTTGAAATCGCCAGTGTACAGCAACAATTTGCCGAGGTAGGCTTGAGCAGCGCCTTTTGTGGCACGACCTAAAGCTGTCTGGTCAGCTGGCAGGTTGTCAATCGCAAACTGGAAGTCCTCCACCATGCGGGGAACGATGTCCTCTGTGTTTGGCTTGCGGAAGTCCTCGTCGGCCTCCGTGTAGTAAGGCACGTTTTTCCACATTTTCCATGCATCGAAGTGGTAGTGGGCACGGAGGAAGCGGGCCTCTGCAACGATGGCGTTGGCATTGGACAGGTCGGTCACGCTAGCTGCCAGTTTGATGGTTGCGTTGGCGCGGGCAATGCCCTCATACAACGCCCGGAACTTGACATTGAAATAGCCGTTGCCCGGTGCCCATTGGTAAAGTTCAACTTGTTGAACCTCGCCTTGGTCGCCTGGTTCCGAACCTTTGTAGGCTTCGTCAGAGGTGACACTGCCCCAGATCCAGTTGCTGCCTGCCCCGCCCCAAGGTGGACTGAACACACCCCAATCAGCATTCCAACCATCAAGCATGGAGTAGGCTGAAATCAAAGCGGCATCAACGCCCGCTTGGTTGGCAAGCGTCAGGTTGTCGAGCGAACCTTGCGCTGGCGCATCCAAGAAGTCCTTTGAACAGGCAAAGAAAATGCTGCCTGCAAATGCGGCTACAAAAAGCCAGTTTAGATATTTTTTCATGATAAATTAAGTTTAATTGAAATTGATAGCCGTTCAATCGGCATTCAAAATGAATGATTTAGAAACCTGCGTTCACACCAATCATAAAGATTCTGCTGGTTGGGTAGTTTCCGAAATCATAGCCAGTCCAAAGGTCGCTCTTGATGGTCGAGTACGGGTCGTTCGGGTTCGAGCCTTGCACACCGAAGTTGGATAGTGCTGGGTCGAGTCCCTCGTACTTCGTGATCGTGAACAGGTTCTGAGCTGAGAGGTAAACCCGCAGGCTGGAGAAGGTTTTGCCCAAACTGCCTGGCTTGAAGTTGTAGCCCAATTGGATGTTCTTGGCACGCAGGTAAGAACCGTCTTCTACGAAGAAGCTGCTTGGCTGGTAGCTGTACGTATCGTTCACGTTGAGCATCGGCAGGTCACCATCTGGGTTCTTCGTTGGGTGGAACGAGCGTGTGAGCACGTCCTTCCGCACGTTGGAATTGAAGAAGCCGAAGGTGTCGAACAGTTTGTTGTAGCGGAAAATCTCGTTGCCAACGGAAGCAAACAAGAAAATGCTCAGGTCAAACTGCTTGAAGTTGAAACCAAGGTTGAGACCGCCGTACCAGTCTGGGTGTGGGTTGCCGATGGCACCCTTGTCTTCGTCATTGATGACACCGTCGCTGTTGAGGTCTTTGAACCGGATCCGGCCAATTTCTTTACCATCCTGCGCTGCGTGGGCGTCCACTTCAGCTTGGGAGCGGAAGAGGCCATCAGCAGTGTAGCCATAGAAAGATGAAACCGGCAAGCCCACTGCAAAGTGGTTCAAGATGCCGATCCTGGAATCAGACCCTGTTGGGAAAACCGTTTCAGTGCTGCCGTCAATTTTGATAACTTCCGTTTTATAGGCCGACCATGTCAAGCCGATGCTGTAGCCGAAATCGTTGCTTACCTTGTTTTTGTAGTCCAAGCCAAGGTCAATACCGTTGTTGTCCATCTGGGCAACGTTGATGTAAGCAGGTGAAGCCGTGCCAGCCGTGCCAGGTAGGTCAGGGTTGAACAAGAGTCCGTCAACTGTGCGTTTGTAAACATCCACCACGAAATTCAATTTGCCTTGCATAAAAGAGGCATCCAATCCGAAATTGGTAGAGATGTTCTCCTCCCATTTGGTCGCTTTATTGCCCCTTCTTACCAGTGAGTAGCCCGTGGTTAGGCCGCTGTTCGAGCCATTGATGTCGTAGAATGTGGATGAAGTACCACCACCGAAGCGGTCGAAAGCGTTGCCGCCAGGTACGCTCTGGTTGCCAGTGACGCCCCAGCCGAAACGTAGTTTCAGGTCGTCTAACCAGTCAATGCCTTTCATGAACTCTTCGTTGCTCAAGCGCCATCCCAAGCTAACCGCAGGGAAGGTGCCGTACTTTTCGTCGCCAAAGTTGGAGGAACCGTCACGGCGCACTGTCAGACTCAAGATATACTTGTCCATGAAGGAGTAATCCAGTTTTGCAAAGGAAGAAGCCAAGGAGAATGGGCCGCCACCGCTGTTGACCTGACGGGTACCTGGGTCAGCCAAGCCACCATTCAGGTACCAGGCATTGATGTCCTGTGTGAAATAGTTGGCGAAGGAGCCATTGATGAAACGGCCTTTGCTTTTAATGGCCTCATAGCCCACCAAAAGACCAAAGGTGTGTGCATCGGCCAGCGTTTTGTTGAAGGCCAAGGTGTTCGTCCAAGTCCAAGTGAAGCCGGTGTTCCAGTCCTCCCGGAAACCATTGGTAGCACTTGGCTCCCGGTTTTCGTAGTTCGGGAAAGTAAATGCGCCACGGTAGCCCTGGTTGAAATCAGTACCGAAGCTGGTGCGGGCCTTCAGGCCGTCCACGATGTTCAGCTCCGCAAACACGTTGCCTAGCACCCGGTAGTTGGTGCGCACGTTGTCTTTGTTGCGGGTAAGGCTGGCCACTGGGTTGGTGCCATTGCTCATGCCGTTGGCCTTATCGCCGCCCCATTCACCGCCTACGTCGTTTACAGGTGTGAGAGGGTTCATCAGTGTTACCCAAGTCATCACGCCCTGCTCGTCCTGGTTACCACCGCTCACGCCGTCGTTGCCCACACCATCGGTGCGGCTGAGGGTTAAGTTTTCACCGAAGGAAAACCTGCCCTTGTGGAACTGGGTGTTGGCCCGGATGGTGTAGCGGTTGAAATAGTTGTGGATCATCGTGCCCTGCTGGTTGAGGTAACCTGCGGAGATGTAGTAGTTGCCCAAGTCGCTGCCGCCAGAGATGCCAAGGTTGTGCTCGGTCATTGGCGCAGCCTCAAATACCTCGTCGAACCAGTTGGTGCCTGCCTGGTTTGCCCGCATCACCAAGGAACCAGGGAAGGAATAATCGGCATCAGAAGGGCTTATCCCATCCCCAAAAGGGTAGGAATAGGTCGGTAGCACGCCCCTGCCACCTGAATAGGGGTTGGAAGCATCTACTGCAATGCCAGCATTTTCATGCTTATCCCAAAGGTAATTTGAATAATCCTTTGGGTCGGTAATCATGTAATCAGGCGTATTAACAGGATTTGCCATGCCTACATAGGCATCATAAGTGACGCTCACTTTGCCTGCCTTACCTTTTTTGGTGGTAATGATGATGACGCCGTTGTTCGCACGTGCGCCGTAAATAGAAGCCGCCGAGGCATCTTTCAGCACTTGGATGCTCTCGATGTCGTTCGGGTTGAAGCCTGTGTTGAAGGCATCCTGTACTGGCACACCGTCAATGATGTAAAGCGGATCGTTGTTTTGGAAGGAGCTGACGCCACGGATGCGGACGGAAGTTCCTTCGCCCGGCTCACCAGACGTTGAAATGGTCAGACCAGATGCCCGGCCTTCCAGTTTTTGGGTAAAACTGGTGGCTGCCACTTGGTTGAGATCATCTGAATTTACAACGGAAACCGCGCCCGTGATGTCCCGCTTGCGCTGCGAGGAATAACCCGTCACAACGATTTCATTCAAAACCTCTGAATTGGGTTCCAAATTCACGTTGATTTCGGCATTTTCGCCAACCAAAACTGACTGCGAAGCATAGCCAGTGAAGGAAAACAGGAGTGTGGCGCCTTTCGTAGCCCTAAGCTCGTAAGAGCCATCAATGTCGGTGATGGTACCATTTGAAGTTCCTTGTACGAGGATGTTTACCCCCGGCAGGCCCTGGCCAGTCTCATCTTTTACCATGCCCTTCACCGTCATGTTTTGGGCAAATGACCCAACGGCGAACAGCAATAGAAACGACAGGGTAACCCCCACTGGCCTAAGCAAAAAGAACAGCCGGGAGGTCTTGGATGAATGTATCTGTTTCATGCATTAAAATAGTTAGATTAGTGAATTGAATAAATTTTGACTCGTGATTTGAACCATCACGGGGGTGCTTTTAGGTGCTTGGCAGGATTGGTGACTTCCATGTTTTTAAATTAGTTTAGTAAAAAATTAATCGTTGGGCCTTCCAGAATTGCAGTCCTTTGGCCACTTCACTTCGCTGCTTAATCGTTATCAATCGATTGTGTTAAAAAGCAGTGTTTTATGGTTAAGTGATTAGTTTTCAAACTGGCGCTCAGCAAACCTGCTGAACGCCCATTACTATGGTAAATATGAAACAAAACTTGTTGGTCAACTTTGCCGAGAAACAGGTGCTTTAAGCCTAAATGTGCCGGTTGATGATGTTCTCAAACCGCTCCTGTTTGCCGCTGATCTGCTTTGGTTCGCCTACCTCATCGGCTATCTTGGCAAGGTCTTTCAGCGATAGTTTGCCCTTGGCAAAATCCTTTCCCTTCCCCTTGTCAAAAGATGCGTAGCGCTCGGTTCTAAGCTGTTGATAATCAGACTTTTCCAAGATACTTTCCGCCGTCAGCAGTGCCCTTGCGAAGGCATCCATCCCGCCGATATGGGCGTAGAAAATGTCCACGAGGTCGGTCGAGTTGCGGCGGGTCTTGGCATCGAAATTGACGCCGCCGCCCTGTAATCCGCCTGCTTGGAGCAGCACAAGCATGGCCTCCGTCAGCTCGTACACGTCCACGGGGAACTGGTCGGTGTCCCATCCGTTCTGGTAGTCGCCACGGTTGGCGTCGAGGCTTCCGAGCATCCCGGCGTTGGCGGCCACCTGCATCTCGTGCTGCATGGTGTGCTGCGCAAGGGTGGCGTGGTTGAACTCCAGGTTGAGCTTGAAATCATCCTGCAACCCGTACTCTCGCAGAAAGCCGATGCAGGTCGCCGCATCGAAGTCGTACTGGTGCTTGCTCGGCTCCATCGGCTTTGGCTCAATGAAAAAATTGCCCTTGAAGCCCTGCTTGCGGGCGTAGTCCCTGGCCATGCCGAGAAAGCGGCCCAAGTGGTCCAGTTCCCGCTTCATGTCTGTGTTCAACAGGCTCATGTAACCTTCTCTGCCGCCCCAAAACACATAGTTTTCGCCGCCGAGTTTGATGGTGGCATCCAGCGCATTTTTCACCTGAGCGCCAGCAAAAGCTACTACTTCGAAATCGGGGTTTGTAGCTGCTCCGTTCATGTAGCGGGGGTGGCTGAAAAGGTTGGCCGTTCCCCAGAGCAGCTTCACACCGCTGGCTTTTTGCTTTTCTTTTGCATAATCCGTGATAGCATCAAGCCGCTCGCCGCTTTCCTTTAGGCTATTGCCTTCGGCAACGAGGTCGAAGTCGTGGAAACAGTAGTAGGGAACGCCCAGCTTGGTGATGAACTCGAAGCCAGCGTCCATCTTGTCCTGTGCCTGTTTCAGCGGGTCTTTGGCCGCCAGCCAAGGGAAGTTCTTCGTGCCGGGGCCAAAGGGGTCGCCGCCCGTGCCGCACAGCGTGTGCCACCATGCCACGGCAAATCGGAAATGCTCTTTCATCGTCTTGCCCCGCACGACCCTATCCTCCTCGTACCAGCGGAACGCCAGCGGGTTGTCCGACTCCCTGCCCTCAAAGGGTATCCTGCAGATGCCTTTGAAATACTCCTTGCCACCCGTTGTGACAGCGATACCCGTGCTGCTTTTTTTACTCATTTTTTGTTTAAGTGAAAATGCCTTGGTTAAAGCGGCGTCTTTCGAACACCGCCTTAACAGGCGCTTTCGTTTTGAAAATGCTATCGAATTAGCTTGTTCAATGCCGCTTCCCAGGAAGCAAAGGCATTTTTGTAAATCCCGTTGGTGTTCGTCGGGGCATAGCGCATCAAAACAGAAGTTTGCTGCATCGCCTCTTCGACCGAACCGAATGCCCCCGTCGCCACGCCCGCTGCCTTTGCAGCGCCCACTGCCCCTGTCGTTTCCACCACCTCGATGGTGCAGCCGAGCAGGTTCGAAATCGTTTGCCCAAAAATGGCCGACTGGAACAGGTTGTCGTTGCCCACCCGCATGACCGAAACGCTCATGCCCATTTCCTTCAAAATGCCCGCCCCATGGACGAAGCTGAACGCAATGCCTTCCAACGCTGCCCGGTACAGGTGGGCACTAGTGTGGCGGTTGAAGTTCAGGTTGCTCACGTGCGCCCCGGGGTCTTGGTTGCCCAACATCCGCTCCGCTCCATTGCCGAAGGGGATGATGCGCAGCTCGTCTGAGCCTACCGGTATCAACGTTGCTGCCCGCTCCATTTCACCATAAGTCAGGCCGCTCTGTGCCACATGCTGTCGTACCCAATTGTATTGACTGCCAGCGCCGTTGATGCAGAGCAGAATCCCAATTCGGAGTTGCTCGCCGGTATTGACGTGCAAAAAGCCGTTCACCCTAGACTGTGGGTCATGCACTGGTTTGTCAACAATGCCATAAACCACCCCGGAAGTACCGCCAGTGGCCGCTACCTCACCGGGTTGCAATGCATTGAGGCTCAACGCATTGTTCGGCTGGTCGCCTGCCCGATAGGCTACCGGAATGCCCTTTCGCAATCCCGTGGCCTCAGCCGCTTCGGCAGTCAGTTCGCCTTGCAGCGAAAAGGTCGGGGCGATCTGCGGCACAAGGCTGCGGTCAATGCCGTAGTAGTCGAGCAGGAGGTCAGCCACTGCGTTTTCCTTGAAATCCCACAAGGTGCCTTCCGATAAGCCGCTTGGCGTGGTCATGGCTTCGCCCGTCAGGCGCATGGCGATATAGTCGCCAGGCAGCATGAACTTGTCAATCTTGGCATAAAGCGAAGGCTCGTTTGCCTGCACCCACTTTAGTTTCGAGGCGGTGAAATTGCCGGGCGAATTGAGCAGGTGCGAAAGGCATCGCTCATGCCCAATTTCATCAAAAGCTTGGTTACCAATTTCAACGGCCCTACTATCGCACCAAATGATGGATGGGCGGAGTGGCCGCTGTTGTTTGTCCACCACCACCAACCCGTGCATTTGATAGCTGATACCAATGCCTTGTATCCAGTCACTTTTTATTTCGGTTTTTTGGAGCAACTTTTTTGTTGCATCGCAGACACAAAGCCACCAACTTTCAGGTGATTGCTCCGCCCAACCAGGCTGAACGGCCGTCATGGCCATTTCGGAATCAGGGTGTTGGACTACGCCGATGGTAGCCCCGGTCTCAGCGTCCACAATTGCTGCCTTGATGGACGAGCTACCAATGTCAAAGCCAAGTAGATACATAGGTGGTTTAAAAGAAATAGGCGAAATTTAACAGAATGCTAGACGTTTGATTGGTTTTTTTCTTATAAAAAGCTGTTAATCAATCATTTAAGTAAATAAATTTTAAAACTCATCGCTTGAAATGACAGTTTTGTCACTTTTTATCAATCGATTGCGTAATTTCCGAATTAAAAAGGTCAGCATAAATGGCAGGCTTGAAATAGGTCGGGAATGCAGCTGCAATAGGCCGTTTAGGCGCTAATACAGGGCA
>Ga0075012_10000276_pt1 | contig 55587 bp, 53 predicted proteins | sample All_14_2_FD_71474 | JGI IMG/M metagenome (GOLD analysis project Ga0075012, IMG submission 71474) | Freshwater microbial communities in response to fracking from Pennsylvania, USA - Allegheny Zone_MetaG_DW_15 | ecosystem: Environmental > Aquatic > Deep subsurface > Groundwater > Drilled... | reverse complement strand
CGCACTGGATGCCGAGCACCGACTCGATTTCGTCGAGCAGGTCGATCGGCTCCTTGCCTTCGCGGTCGAGCTTGTTGATGAAGGTCAGGATCGGCGTGTCGCGCATGCGGCAGACGTTCAACAGTTTGATCGTCTGCGCCTCGACGCCATTCACCGAGTCGATCACCATGGTCGCCGAGTCGACGGCCGTCAGCGTGCGGTAGGTGTCTTCGGAGAAGTCCTCGTGGCCCGGCGTGTCGAGCAGGTTGATCATGCACTCGCGGTAGGGGAACTGCATCACCGACGAAGTCACCGAGATGCCGCGCTGCTTTTCCAGCTCCATCCAGTCCGAGGTCGCGTGGCGCGACGCCTTGCGGGCGCGGACTTCGCCGGCCACCTGAATGGCGCCGCCGAACCACAGCAGCTTTTCGGTCAGCGTCGTTTTACCGGCGTCGGGGTGAGAAATGATCGCAAAAGTGCGGCGGCGGGAGAGTTCCTGGTCGAGCTGGCTCACGATGTTCGGTCAGTGTTCGGAAAGGGCGCGATTATACCCCTGCCCATGCTCCCCGCCGGCCCCTGCACACGACAGGCAGGACGAGGTGGTTTATCCTGAGTACTCTCGGCTACGGGCACTGTCCCGCCCGTCTCCCCCCGTCAGCAGTCGCCCCGCCCGCCTGTTTCGTGATCGCCCGCCCTGAAATCATGACTTGTCTTGAAAGGATGCCGGATGCACACCTCACAATTACCGTCCTACATTTCGTCCGAGAATCTCGGACCCTGGCACATTTTTCTTGAACAAATCGAGCAGGTTGCCCCGCTGCTCGACAAGCGTTTGTGGCCCTGGGTCGAGACCCTGCGCCGCCCCAAGCGGTCGTTGATCGTCGATATTCCCATTCGCCTCGACAATGGCGAAATTGCCCATTTCGAAGGCTACCGGGTGCACCACAACACCTCGCGCGGCCCCGGTAAAGGCGGTGTCCGTTTTCATCAGGATGTCACGCTATCCGAGGTGATGGCCCTGGCCGGCTGGATGACGATCAAGAACGCCGTCGTCAACGTGCCATTCGGTGGCGCCAAAGGCGGTATCCGGGTCGATCCGCGCGACTTGTCCCTGGCCGAACTGGAACGCGTCACCCGGCGCTACGCCAGCGAAATCAGCATGATGATCGGCCCCGACAAGGATATTCCGGCGCCTGACATGAACACTAACGCCATGGTCATGGCCTGGATGATGGATACCTACTCGATGGTCCAGGGGCGTACCGTCACCGGGGTGGTCACCGGCAAGCCCCTGGCCCTCGGCGGCTCGCTCGGCCGAGCAGATGCCACCGGCCGTGGCGTTTTCGTCACCGCCCGCCAGGCAGCGCGCAAGCTTAATCTGCCCATCGCAGGAGCCCGCGTCATCGTCCAGGGCTTTGGCAATGTTGGCGAAGCTAGCGCCCGTCTCTTTGCCGCCGCTGGCGCCAAGGTCATCGCCATCCAGGATGTCAGCGGCACCGTGGTCAATGCCGCCGGGCTCGATGTCTCAGCGATCAAGCAGCACTTGAGCGACACCGGCTCGCTGCGCGGCGCCCCCGATTGCGAACTGATCGCAGCCGATGATTTCTGGACCATTCCCTGTGAATTTCTGGTGCCGGCGGCGCTGGAATCTCAGATCAATCGCCATAACGCGCAAAAAATTGCTGCCCGCATCATCGTCGAAGGGGCCAACGGTCCGACCACGCCGGAAGCCGATGCCATCCTCGGCGAGCGCGGTATTGTCGTGGTCCCCGACGTCCTGGCCAATGCCGGTGGCGTCACGGTCAGCTACTTTGAATGGGTCCAGGACTTCTCGAGTTTTTTCTGGAGCGAAGAAGAAATCAACCAGCGCCTCGAAAAAATCATGGCCGATGCCTTCGAAGCTATCTGGGCGCTGGCCGACAAGCATCGTTTACCCCTGCGGACCGCAGCCTTCGTCATCGGCTGCGACCGTGTCCTACAAGCACGCGCCCTGCGTGGCCTGTATCCCTGAGCACCACCCCCAGCACTTTACCAAGGACATTCCTCATGAACCGTCTCATCATCACCGCCCTGTTAACCGCCCTTGGCAGCAGTCTGGCCAGCGCCCAGCCCGCCAACAACGAGGCCCGCCAGGCGCAGCGCGCCCAGTAATCAGTTGATTGGCCGCCCGTGACGGGGGCGGCCCCATCGCCCCCCGGAGCGGAACCGTTGGCGGCAGGTGATCGCGGCCGATCAGGGCATGACGGCGCGTCCCTGCAACATTTTTTGCCCCGCCAGTTGGACCTGGACCAGCACCTTGGCACCGGCCGCAATCGTTCCCTGACCGCTCAGGCGATTGTCGCCGGCCGGCTGCAGGACGATTTCACTTTTCCGGGCGCCATCGAGAATCACCAGTTTGCCGCTGGCCCCGGCCGTCGGCAGCGCCTGACCATGCTGGGAGGCGTACACCAGCGCCTGCCCGTCCTTGTTGACCACCTCGAATTGCGCCATGCCGGCTTCAACCACCACGCCGCCATACTGCGCCTTGCCGTGGTCCACATGAGCCAGCAACGGCGCGCTGCTCAGGCTCAGCGATAGGGCAACAGCGACAATACTCAGGGTTTTGTTCATTGGATATCTCCTTTTGAAAAATTGAAAATCAGAGGCTTTCATCACCACTCTGGGCGACCAGACGCTCAGCCGCAGCCCGGCCAAATAGCCAGAATAAGGCCGGTGTCACAAAGGTATCGAGCAAGGTGGCGCTGATCAGGCCGGAAAAAATCACCACCGCCACCGGGTGGAGAATTTCGGTTCCCGGCTGTTCTGCTTCGAGCAACAGCGGCGCCAGCGCAAAAGCAGCAACCAGCGCCGTCATCAAGACCGGGGTCAGTCGCTCAAGCGAGCCACGAATAATCATCTGCTGCGAGAACTGCTCCCCTTCGCTGCGCATCAGATTCAGGTAATGGCTGATTTTCAGAATGCCATTACGAGTCGAAATGCCGGCCAAGGTAATGAAACCGATCAGGGCAGCAATCGACAGCGGCTGCCCGGACAGCCACAGGCCAACGACGCTGCCGACCAGCGCCAGGGGCACATTGGCCATGATCAGCGTGCTCAACAACGCCGAGCGATAGCGGCTATACAACACCATGAAAATCAACAGGGTCGACACGATGGCCAGCCCGGAAATCAGGCGTGCCGCCTCTTCCTGCGCCTCGAACTGCCCACCGAGGGTAATGAAATAACCCTCTGGCAAGCGCAGGTCAGCCACCACACGGCGAATATCGGCGACCACCTCGGACAAGGGGCGACCGTCGGCGCTGGCCGAGATCACGATGCGCCGCCGCCCATCGTCCCGGGCAATTTGGTTCGGCCCATCGCCATCTTCGATGGTGGCCAATTGCGCCAGCGGCACCCGGCCGAGCGGCGTTTCAATCAGCAACTGGCGCAAACCGTCGAGCGAACGGGCGTGATCCGGCAAACGCAACACCAGATCGAAGCGCCGGTTACCTTCGACAATCTGGGTCAGTTTTTCACCATCGACCAGACTTTGCAGTTCGCGCAACAAGACAGCAGACGACAGGCCGTAACGCGCGGCCGCAGCAAAATCGATGTGCACCTTGATCTGCGGCGCCAGGACCTGCTTTTCAATCTGCAAATCGGCCAAGCCCTCGACTTTGTCCAGTCGTGACTGCAAGGCTGCGGCCTGGGCACGCAGGGTATCGAGATCGTCCCCGAAAATCTTGATCGCAATCTGCGCCCTTACACCGGACAGCATATGGTCGATACGGTGTGAAATCGGCTGACCAAGACTGAGCGAGGCCGGCACCCCGGCCAGACGCTGGCGGATGTCGGCATAAATTTCGGCCTTGGGCCGCCCTGCCGGCTTGAGCTTGATTTCCAGTTCCGAGACATGCACGCCTTCGGCATGTTCATCCAGCTCGGCCCGCCCGGAGCGCCGGCCAACATGTTCGATCTCGGGGACCGACAGAATCAATTGCTCGACCTGACGTGCCAGCGCCGCCGAATCGCTCAAGGTGACCCCGGGATTCAAGCGCACACCAAGCGTGATCGAACCTTCATTGAACGGTGGCAGAAAGGTGGTCGGAAACCAGGCCACACTCCCCGCCGCCAGCACCACCGCGATGGCGGCAATGATCACCGGTTGCCGCGGTCGCGCCAACACCCCGCTCAGCAAGCGCTGGTAATGGCGTTTCAACCAGCAGACCAGCACGGTTTCCCGGTGGCGGGCCTGAGCCAGCGGCGGCAACAGGTAATACGCCAGTACGGGCGTCACCGTGACCGAGACCAGCAAGGAGGCCAGGATCGATACCACGTAGGCAATGCCCAGTGGCACGAACAGCCGCCCTTCGATACCTGGCAAGGCAAACAAGGGTACAAAAACCAGGGCAATGATCAAGGTGGCATAGACAATCGCCGAGCGGACCTCCAGCGAAGCGCGAATGACCACGTCGCGTACCGGCAGGCTCGCCCGCTCGCGCACGGCCAGGCGCAGACGACGCAGAATGTTCTCGACGTCAACCACCGCGTCATCGACCAGTTCACCAATGGCGATGGCCAGCCCACCCAGCGTCATGGTGTTGATCGACAGCTCCAGCCAGCGAAAGACCAGGACGGTGATCAGGATAGACAAAGGAATCGCCGTCAGCGAAATCAGCAAGGTCCGGGCATTGCCAAGGAAGAAAAACAGAATGCCAGCTACCAGGAAGGCAGCAAACACCAGCTTGCCCTGCAAGTTGTTGACCGACGCCTCAATGAAATCAGCCTGCCGGAAAATCACCTGCGGCTTGGCCAGCGTTGCCGGCAAACCCGCCTGCATTTCCTGCAGGGCATTTTCCAGGGAGCGGGTCAGACGCAGGGTATCGGCGGCTGGCTGCTTCTGGATACTGAGAATGACCGCTGGCTGGCCGTTATAGCCGCCATCGCCACGTTTGACCGCCGGCGCAAAGCGGACCTCGGCCACCTGACGGAGCAGCAGCGGCTGGCCGTTGCGCGCGGTCAACGCCAGATTTTGCAGATTTTCCAAGCGGGCACTACGCCCAAGGTGGCGAATCAGATACTCGCGCCCGTTCAGTTCCAGAAAGCCGCCCGAGGTATTGCCGGCATAACCGCGCAAGGCCTCGTCGATCTGGCTTAGCGAAATGCCCAGTTCGGCCATGCGGATCGGATCAGGCTGTACCTGAAATTGCCGCACCGCCCCCCCAATCGGGATCACTTGCGCCACGCCCGACAAGGCCATCAGACGTGGCCGCAACACCCAGTCAGCGTATTCGCGGGCCTGCATCGCCGCCTCCTCACCGCCTACGATGGGAATCGCCAGCAGCATGACCTCACCCATGATCGACGAAATCGGCCCCATGCGCGGCACGGCACTCGGTGGCAAGGCACCATCCAGCGCCGCCAGCCGTTCACTGACCATTTGTCGGGCCCGGTAGATGTCGATTCCCCAGTCAAAACTGACATAAACCACCGACAAACCAGCCGCCGACACTGAGCGCACATTGGCCACCCCGGGCAGGCCATTCAGTGCCGCTTCGAGCGGAAAAGTGACCAGTTGCTCGACCTCCTCCGGCGCCATGCCACCCGACTCGGTCATCAGGCTGACCGTCGGCTTGTTCAGATCGGGAAAGACATCAACCGGCAGATGGCGCGCTTGATAGGCGCCATACGCCATGCACAGCAGCGCGGCCAGCAGCACGAACAAGCGGCTGGCCATGCTTTTTTCCAACAAAAACTGGAACATGGCGCCTCCTAACGGATCTGGTTGAGCAAAGCGGCGCCCTCAGTCACCACCCGCTCACCCGCCTGCAGACCGCTGCGGACGATGACTCGGGCACCGTCGAAGGGCTCACTACGCACCCCCCGCGGGCTGAACCTTTCGGGTGCCGTTTTGACCCAGACAATGCTTTCATTGGCCGGGCTACGCACCAGCGCTCGTTGCGGCAAGGCCAAGCCAGGGGCGGCCGCCTTGAGCTGCACAAACACCGGCAAGGCCAGACCCAGCGGCAAGGCAGTGCCGGCCCCCTGACGCCCAAAGCGCAGCGGCAAGGCCTGCTCACGCAAACGGCCGCCGGCGCCGATGAAGTTCAGATCGACGGTACGTCCGTCGACCGCGATGCTGGCCCCTGCCACCGTCGTCACAGCAAGTGGCGCGTAGGCCAGCGCCTCAACCTGCAGACGATCCGGTGCGGCAATCTCGAACAACACGTCCCGCGCCTCAACCACTTGCCCGGCCACGACCTGGCTGCTGGCAATCACGCCGTCCACCGGAGCGCGGAGCGCATCGCGCCCGGCCAGACCGGAACGGCCAGCCGCCAGACGACCGGCCAGGCTGCGCACCTCGCTGGCCGCCGCCTCGATCTCCTTGCGCGGCACGGTATGAACCAACTGCTGCAAGCGCGCCAAGCGCTGCTCGGCCAGATGGAGCGCCGCCTGCCACTCGGCGATTTGCGCCTGCTGCCCGGCGCGCTCCAGACGGCTGCTCGCCGGCGTCAGCCAAGCCAGAATCTGCCCTTGCCGCACCGTTGACCCCACCACTGGCAAGCCCCGCCCATCCGGCGCATCCAGGCGGCCGCCGATACTGGCCTGAACCAAGCCGCCGCGCTGCGGGTCGAGCACCACCCGACCGGGCAACTCGACCACCTGCGGCAAAGCCGCTTCAAGCAGCGGCTCGGTCCGCAAGGCCATCTGGCGCTGTGCCCGCTTGGGCAGAAAAACCGTGCCATCGGCCAAACGTTGCGGGGCATCCCCGCGCACGATCAGCGGCGCTTCATCACCGTGGGTATGCCCCTCGTGCGCACTCAGCGGCGTCGCCGCGAGCAACAAAACCGAACTCCACATCAGCCAAGTATTCATGCCGCTTCTCCCTGTCGTCCCGCATGCCAGCGCCACACGCCTGCCAGCAACAGGATGCCCAACAACCAGGCTGGCCAGCGCGGCCAGGCGGTTGCTTCGTTTACGGTCGACGCCGCCGCAAGCACCATGTCAGCGCTCAGCAAATCGGCCTCATCCCCGGCCAGCACGGTCAAAGACAGGGCGTGACGACCCGGCTGACGCAAGGGCGCCAGCCAAGTGGCATCGTCAATCCGGTAATCGCCCGTCGCCGGGTTAAAGACGGCCTGCGTCGCCTGCCCGTCACGCTCCAGTTCCAGTTTGGCGTCCAGGACCGGCGCATTGCTCGGCGCCCGATCCAGCCACAAGATCAAGGTCTGCTCATCAAGCCGGCCAACGACCTCAAACAATTCGCTCTCGGCTATCAGCACCGGCTGCTCGGCTGGCGGCGATGCCGCTCCAGCCAGCCAGCTGCTACTCATTCCCACGGTCAACGCCATCCAACGGCAAATTTTCAAAATAGCCATCCTCATTTACTCCGGTAACAGGCCCAGGGCCTGACGATAGTCGGACCAGCGCTGCGCCTGCTCGATACGAGCCCGCAGCAACCGACGTTCGGCTTCAACGGCTTCTTGTTCGGCGCGTAGACGGCTGGGCAAATCGATGTTGCCCAGGCGAAAAGCCTTGGCGTAATCCGCCTGATTGCGCACCGCCAGCCGCCAGCGCTCGCCATAGGCGGCCAAGGCCTGAGCGGCGGCCTGCCATTGGGCCAGCGCCAGATCGGCGCTCAGCCGCAGCGTTTCGCGCTGCAAACTCAGTTGCTGGCTCGCTTCGATCAGCGCGGCATTGGCGTTTGCCAGCGCCGCTTGCTGGCGCACCCCGGACGACAGCGGCAAGTGCAAGGCGATGGCCCAGGTTTGCTCTCCCGCCTCGCCGCGCACCGCCTGATCGATACGGGTGGACAGCGTCAACGCCGGGCGATCCCTATCCTGGCTGCGCCGCAAAGCCAATTGCTGACGGGCCAGCTCGGCCTGTTGTTCGATCACCCGCCAAGCCGGGTGCTGGCCCAGCCAGGACGGCACCGGCCCATCATCTCGTGCGGCGACAGGCGCGTTGGCACCGTCGCCTGCCGCTTCAGCATCCCAGCCGGGCGGTAATGGGTTTTCGGGCTGAACCGCCGGCAACGGCGGCAAATGGCCGAGCAAGCGGCGCACGGTCTGACGGGCATCGAGCAAGGCTTGTCGCGTTTCGGCGACCGCAGCGCTCGCCACCGCCAGCACCCCACCCGCCAGATGCTCATCCGCCGGGGCCAGGTCGCCCGCCGCCACGCGCTGACCGACATCATCGGCCAATTGACTGGCGGCTTGCCGGCGCGACTCCGCCAAGCCCATCTCCTGCTCGGCCAGTAACCAAGCCCACCAGGCCCGCCGCAACGTCGCCGCCAATTGCCAGCGTTCATACGCCAGTTGCCCAGCCAGCGCGGCGGCTTCGCCGGTGGCGACCGCCTGGGCAGCTGGCCGCTCCCCCGGCAACCACAACGGCAAGGCCAGGCCGATTTCACGCTCGGTAGCACCGCGATTGCGATTGAAGTGGTCACTGCGTTGCGCCAGCGCCACACTGGGGGGCGCCGCCAGCCATTGCCCGGCGGCAACTTGCTGGGCAGCACCGGCCTGTTGCCGCCACGCCTGGCCATGCGCCGCCGGCTGCCGGCGCCAAGCACGCTCATAGGCCTCAGCCAAGGGACTAGCCGGCGTTTCCTGCGCCCGCAACGGGGCACTGCCGATGATCAAGAGGGCGACCCAGAACAGGTATCGCATAAGAAATTCTCCGGTTGCATTAACGACACAACCGGCGAGCTGCCAAGCTCAGCCCTTGCGGGCGTTCAAAACTTCAGAAAAAACTGGCCAGCCGCCGGACTCAGGCGATGGCGGGGCGCGGCGGCCGTTCAAGGCCCGCGGGAACGCAGGAAGAAAAGCGTTGTGGCGCACGGTCGACCGTGAGCAGATCACGCGGCAGCGGGTGCATGGGCAAAAGACTGGCGGCCAGGGGCGGATACGCTGCCAGATGGCCAGGGCAACAGTGATGCTGCTGATCGTGGCAAGGCGACGCATCTGCCGCATGCCCGGGGCAGGCGCTGCAATCGTCAGCCATCACCGCCTGGTCGTCTGAGCTCGCTACTGAGGCGGCGTGCTCGGCAGGGCCGACCTGCTCAGCCCCCTTCACCAGCGGCGCATGCGTTCCTTGCGCCGCATGCGTCATGGCCTGCGCCAGGTCAATACCGACGGCAGGCGACAGCACGCCGAGCAGCAGAACGACGAGCAGGTAACGGGCGAGATGGGGAAGCAGGCGAGCCATGGTCGGGCGACTATACCCCATCGCGACGTCGATGCAAAACCTGCCGCCCGGCAGACTCCAGCAGCCCACTGACGGAAGATTGTCACTTGCTGAAACCACACCCGGTTCAGCGCCACAACAGGGTCGGCACCTCAGCGCTGCGTAACAAGGCATTGGTGCGGCTACCCAACAGCAGGCGCCGCCAGGCGGCATGCTGGAAAGCGCCCATGGCCAGCAGGCCAATACCCTCATCGCGAACCAGACGCGGCACCTGGCTGCTGGCCTCACCCGGTAACTGGTGAACACAGACTGAAAAACCGTCGTTTTCCAGGGTTGACCGGGCCTGCGCCAGGGCCCGCAAGGCCTCGCGCCCGGGGCTGCCGGCCAGCAACAGATGGCAGTCAAGACCGGCCAGCAAGGGGCTGTGACGCAAATGCTCGATGCCCCGTCGCGCCATCGCGCTGCCGTCAAAAGCAATCAGGCAGCGCTGCGGCGCCGCAAAATCGCGGTGCACCGTCAAGATCAGCTGCGGCAGACGCTGCACCAGGCTCGCCAAATTCTGGCCGAGCCGCTGAGCATGCTCGCCCGTTGCACCGCCTCGACCGAGCACAAACAAATCAACGCCGGCCGCCTGTTCGAGCAGGGTATCGACCAGCGCCCCATGGCGCAGGCGGACGTCGGTCCGGCTGAACCCGGCAGCCAGCGCCCGGGCCCGCAGGCCCGCCAGAAACAGCCGGCCAGCCTCGCGCGCCTGACGGCTGTTTTCGGCATCGCGCGCACTCAGCGCCTGCAACAAGTGGTCTTGCGCATCCAGCCCAATTGCCCCGCTGCGATCCTCACCTGCCGCCTGTTCCGGATGACGGTCAAGGACATGCAAAAATTCCAGCGGCCGGGCCAGACGGCCAGCGGCCCAAATCGCGGCATCGGCCACGGCATGCGCCAACAGGCCGCGGTCAACCGCAGCCAATACGCGATTTTCATGGTCCACAGTCATCGCTCAATGTCCCATCATCTGTTCAACGGCGTCCGGCTTGTCATGGACGGCAAAGCGATCGACCAGCGTGGCGCTAGCTTCGTTAAGCCCGATCACCTCAACCTCGCTACCCTCACGGCGAAACTTGAGCACCACCTTGTCGAGCGCGCTAACCGCCGTGATGTCCCAGAAATGCGCCTTGCTGACATCGATGCGCACCGTATCGATCACCTCGCGAAAATCAAAAGCGGCGGCAAAGCGTTCAGCCGAGGCAAAAAAGACCTGGCCAACCACCCGGTAGTCGCGCATCCGTCCGTCGGCACTGGCCCAACTGCCAACGTGCAGAATCATGCCGACCTTGTGGGCGAAGAAGAAACCGGACAACAACACGCCGACCAGCACGCCACGAGCCAGGTCGTGGGTCAGCACCGTCACCGCCACCGTCGCCAGCATGACCACGCTGGAACTGGCCGGCAGGGTGCGCAAATCGCGGATCGACGCCCAACTGAAGGTGCCGATCGACACCATGATCATCACCGAGACCAGTGCCGCCATCGGAATACGTGCCACCCAATCGCCCAGCAACATGAGCAGCAGCAGCAGGAAAACCCCGGCGGCCAGCGTCGACAAACGCCCCCGGCCGCCTGATTTCACGTTGATCACCGACTGGCCGATCATGGCGCAACCGGCCATCCCCCCAAGCAGGCCGGCGACGATATTGGCCACGCCCTGCCCAACGCATTCGCGGTTTTTGTTGCTGCTGGTATCGGTCAACTCATCGACAATCGCCGCCGTCATCATCGATTCGAGTAAGCCGACCACGGCCAGGGTCAAGGAAACCGGCAGGACGATGCGCAGGGTGTCCACGGTCAACGGCACATCCGGCAGCAAAAAGAGCGGCAGGCTGTCCGGCAGTTGCCCCATGTCGCCAACCGTGCGGACGTCCAGGTCAAAACCGATGGCAATGCCAGTCAGCACCAGGATGGCGACCAGCGGCGACGGCACGGCGCGGCTCAGGTAGGGAAAGAGATAGATGATCGCCAGGCCGCCGGCCACCAGGGCATAGACCGCCCACGGCACATCGCTCAGCTCCGGCCACTGCGCCATGAAGATCAGGATGGCCAGCGCATTGACAAAACCGGTGATCACCGAGCGCGACACGAAACGCATCAACCGTCCCAGTTGCAACCAACCGGCGATGATTTGCAACAGGCCGGTCAGCAAGGTCGCAGCCAGCAGATACTGCAAGCCATGGTCTTTGACCAGGGTCACCATGACCAGGGCCATGGCACCGGTCGCCGCGGAAATCATGCCCGGTCGGCCACCGGCCACCGAAATCACCATGGCGATGCAAAACGAGGCATACAGCCCGACCTTGGGGTCGACGCCGGCAATGATGGAAAAAGCGATGGCTTCGGGAATCAGCGCCAGGGCGACGACGAGACCGGCCAGCAGATCGCTGCGGATATTGGCTAACCAGTCCTGGCGAAATGAACTTATGAAAAATTGCATCAAAACTTAAACCGCCACCAGCGTCTGCCGTCCGTACCACTCATCGCCAGCCGCCAGGCTGACCGGCCGTTCGGCAATCGCCGCTTCGACGCACAACATGCGCCGCCAACCATCGGCCGGCAGATCGGCCAGCGCCGCGCACTTGTCCACCCACGGGTTCCACACCACCACATCGGGAAAGCCCTGATTCTGCAAAGCCAGGCTGAGATTGCCGGCCTGCAGCAATTGCGGCCGCTTGATGTTGCGGTAAACCCGGTCTATTTCGCGGTCGACCGCGAGATGGGTGCCCGTTTCACGAATCACCACATTGTCGTTGGCCGCGTCGCGATAATCGTGACCATACAGTCCTTCCAGCGTCACATCCTCCACCTGAACGACACGCAAATAAGTATGCAGGGCGCCACTGAAAGCAAATTCAGCCTCGCCAGTATTGAGCACGCACAATTCAAGATCGATACGATCGGCCTCCAGCATCACCGTCAGTTCGCAGCGAAAAGCGTGCGGCCAAATCGCCCGCGTCGCGTCATCGTCGCTGATCTCCAGCGAAACCAGCGCGTAATCGTCACCACAGCGTTCGCTGCTCGCGGTCCACGGCCGAGTGCGAACAAAACCATGCTTGGGTAAATCGCCCAGCGCGGCAAATTGCGGAAAACAGACCGGCACGCCGCCGCGAATGGCCACGCTGCCATCAAAAACGGCCTGTTCGGACAAATAAAGCCGCTCACGGCCGTCGGACGTCAGCCACGACAGCAACTGTCCGCCCAACAGGCTAACCACCGCCTGCGTCTTGTTGGGGCCATGCAGGCGCAGCGCCGGCAGACCGTGGAATTCGATTTTTTCAATGCAAGGTTTCATGAGACTCCGGTGCCTTGGGCACCACATAAAGTTGGGGGCGGATCTGCAGGTATTCGACCTGCTGACCCAGCAAGGTGACGGTACCGTTGCGTCGGTTGTCACCGGTATCGCTGTACTCGAAGGCAAAAACCCGGCGCAAACGCAGTTGACCGTCGTCATCGCGCGCCAGGCGCACCGAACGGCCCAGCACGGTATCGTCGAGAAACTGCAGGCCATCGTCGTCACAGGCCTGGCGCGCCGCGGCCACACCGGCTTCGCGGGCTTTCAGCGTATCGAGCCAGAACCAGACAGCGGCACCGAGCAGCAGGAGAAAAATGGTTTCGTAGATGGGCATGGGGGCGCAGTATACTGCGCGCCATGCTTAGCTACCGACATGCCTATCACGCCGGCAACCACGCCGACGTACTCAAACACCTGATGCTCATCCAGATCGCCCAGTACATGGGCGAAAAACCAGCGCCATTCTGGATCATCGATACCCACGCCGGCGCCGGCCGTTACGCGCTGGAATCAAATCACGCCAGCAAACTGGGCGAATACCGTGACGGCATCGCCCGCCTGTGGGATGCCAAGGGCCTGCCACCGGCCGCCGCCGACTACGTCGACTTCGTTCGCCTGCTCAACCCGGACGGCACCCTGCGCCACTACCCGGGCTCCCCCTGGCTGGCCCGCCAGCTATTGCGCGACTGCGACCGCCTGCGTCTTTACGAACTGCACAGCACCGACAGCAAGTTGCTGCAGGAATGCTTCAAGGGCGCGGGCCGCCAGGTTGCCATCACCGCAGGCGACGGCTTTGTCGGCCTCAAGGCCCTGCTACCGCCGCCACCGCGCCGGGCACTGGTCCTGATCGACCCTTCCTACGAAACGCGCGACGACTACAGCCACGTCGTCAAAGGCCTGCAGGAAGCCCTCAAACGCTTCCCGACCGGCACCTATGCCCTGTGGTACCCAATGCTGGCCAAGCGCGAAGCGCAACAACTACCCAAACGCCTCAAAGCCCTCGGCGCCAACGACTGGCTACACGCCACGCTGGAAGTCAAACACCCCGCCCGCGACGGCTACGGCATGAACGGCAGTGGCATGTTTGTGATCAATCCGCCCTGGACGCTGGAAAAAACCCTACACGACACCCTCCCCACCCTGTGCAAACTCCTCGCCCAGGATGAAGGAGCGAAATACGGGCTGGAGAGTCAGAGTAGCTAACTAATTCGCCAGATGAGCAATTTATAAATCGTCCTTCTCCTACCATGATGTAGTCGCCAGTAACACAGCTGAGCCCAGGTGACAAGCTAACCCACCACGGTCACCGCCGTTTTTCGTCGGTAAACCGTGACTTGAGTTGGGCTTTCAATTGGCGGGCGGCCATGGCATAGCCGCCGTCGCTGCCATCAACAAAATGGATGTGCTGGGCCTCGTGGGATTCGACCAGGCAGGTAATCAGCGCGCTACTCGATGGATGGGTGCCGTAGACCAGTTGGCCGGCGGCGTGGCGCTCGGCCAGCCAGGTGGTCAAGGCCTGGGATTGGGCGGCACTGGCGTCGAGCACCATGCGCAACGCCCCATCAAATTTGCGGAAATCGCTGTTATCGACCAGGTCATCGCGATAGCGACTCCAGCGCAGGCTGGCGGTGTCGACTTTCCCGGCAAACAAAATCATCCCCATCAGGTTTTGCCACAGCAAACGCAGCGCATATCCCAAGCGCGCCGCCCAGCCAAGATGGCCGCTGCGCACCCGCCATTCACCGGCCAGCTTGCGGGGGGAGAAGCTGAGGTGCAGGCGGTTGGGACGCAGCGGATGGCAGGCGTCGAGATGGCCGAAGAGGTCGCGGATTTTGCTCAGGATCGCGCGGTAGACCGCGAGATTCTCCGCCCCGTCGGCGGTGGTGGCGACGACGATTAGCGCCAGCTTGTGGTCGGCAAAGCTGGGGACGTTCTGCCAGCGGCACTCGAAACCTTCAAAACTGGCCTCGGCCGGGCCAGCGGCCGGGTCGACCTGTCGCACCCGCGCCGCGCCCGGGGTCTTGACCAGACGGTCGGCCTGTTCCCAGCCCCGCCCGGAAAACACCGGTTGTGTGTTGCTATCCGATAAGCGGCTTTTGCCCAGGCGGACCCAGTCATCACCTTGGCGCAAATCGGCGACCTGCACTAGCCCGGCCCGCAGCACCAGCCCAAAGCTGCGCTGCGCCATTTGCTGGGCGCCGCGCAGAGCCACTTCAACGCGGGCTCGCAGACAGTCAGGAATGGCGAAGGTGGCGCCATCGCCGCCGAACAGGTAGGGAATGGCGATACTGCGGTCAACATTAAGCACCGCCGCAATACAGGCCACACCAACCGTGTTCACATCCTTGTAGGCGCCCTCGGTAATGGCCTGCGTCGAGCCGACAATATCGGCCACGACCACCCACCAGTCGTCAGGGAGCGAGGTATGGCCAAAGGTGTCGATCGCCTGCTCGAAGTCGCGGTCAACCGGCAGATCGCGATAAAAATGGCGGTTGTCGGTGGGCGCGTCAGGCATCGTCGGCCGCCGCCGGCAGCTGGTTGTACTTGGCTCGCGAGCCCTTGGCACGGTCAACCGGATATTTGAGCGCATTTTTGAGCAGCTTGGCTTCGGCAGCGGCGACCAGATCGATCCCCGTCCGCTCGGTAATGAGCAGCAGGTAGAGCAGCACGTCAGCGCATTCATCACGCAAGGCGTCAGCCGTCGCCGGGTTTGCCGGCAAGGCTTCGATTTCTGCATCGCTCTGCCACTGCGTCAATTCCAGCAGTTCGGCGGCTTCAAGATTGAGCGAGGTGATGAGATGGCGCAGTGAATGGAACTGCCGCCAGTCGCGGGCGTCGCGGAATTCAAGCAGGGCTGCGGTCAACTGCGTCAGATCGCTCATTTTCAGGCTTTGGAGATCGGGGCCTTTGATCATGCCACAGCAGGCGCCGGCTAGAATACCGTCTGCGTTCACTCTTGGCCGACCATGACCCTGCCCTCACTCAACACCCGCATCCTGCTCGGCAGCCTGATCGGTCTGGCCGCCGGCGGGTGGCTGGCCAGCCAAGGCAACACGCCGCTGGTCGAGCACAGCCTGTACGCTGCCAAACTGCTCGGCAACCTGTTCATTGACCTGTTGCGCATGGTGTTGGTGCCGCTGATCTTCTCGGCCATCGTCGTCGGTGTCGCCAGTCTGCGCGCCCACCGGCAGATGCACCGCGTCTGGCGCATCACCCTGCTGTTCTTCTTCGGCACCATGGCGCTGGCCATCCTCCTCGGATTTGGCGCTGCCCACCTGTTCCGCCCCGGCGATGGCATGCAGCTGGCCCTGTTCGCCGATGCCACGCAAAATTTCCAGGCCCGGCAGATGCCGCTGGCCGATTACCTCGCCCAGTTCCTGCGCGGCCTGTTCCAGAATCCCTTCAAGGCGCTGGCTAACGGCGACCTGCTGGCAGTGGTAATCATTGCGCTGTTCGTCGGTATCGGCCTGGTCGCCGGCGGTGAGCGCTATCGGACACTGCGCACCGGACTGGAAGAATTGCAGGATCTCTGCCTGCGGCTGGTCGGCTGGATCATGCAGTTGGCACCGCTGGGCATTGCCGCCCTGTTGCTGCAATTGGTCGCCCGCCAGCCCGGCGATCTGCTGTTCAGCCTCGGCCATTTCATTGCAGTCGTCACCGGCACCACGCTGGGGCACGGCCTGATCATCCTGCCCGCCCTGCTTTGGCTGATCACCCGCCGTTCGCCACTGGCCTTCTTCAAGGCAACGCGCGGTGCCCTGCTGACCGCCTTCGCCACCAGTTCCAGCGCGGCCACGCTGCCCGTCAGCCTGCGCTGCGCCGAAGAGCAGTTGCAGGTAAAAAAGGAGGTCGCTCAGTTTGTCGTGCCACTCGGCGCCACCATCAACATGGATGGCACCGCCCTGTACGAGGCCACCGCCGCCCTCTTCATCGCCCGCCTGGCCGGCATTGAACTCGACCTGGTACAGCAGGCCATCATTTTCTGCGTCGCCATGCTGGGCGCCATCGGCGCACCCGGCATTCCCAGCACCGGCATGTTGTCGATGGTGCTGGTCCTCGAATCGGTCGGCCTGCCGACCGAGGCCATTGCCCTGCTGCTCCCGATCGACCGCCTGCTCGACACCGTACGGACGGCAGTCAATGTCGAAGGCGACCTGATCGGCAGTGTCATCGTCCAGCATCTGACGGTCGACGCCCGCGTCGAGACAAAAACCGGTTGATCCTGCGGTCGACCGCCAACGACACCCCATTTCCGGAGAACCCCATGCCCTGCTACACCCTTGGCGAGAAAACGCCGCACATCGACCCATCCGCCTGGATTGCCCCCAACGCCACGGTCATCGGCGACATCCACCTGGCTGAAAACGCGTCGATCTGGTGGAACGCCACCCTGCGCGGCGACAACGATCCGATTCACATCGGGGCCCACACCAATATCCAGGACGGCTCGGTGCTGCATACGGATGAAGGCATCCCGATGCACATCGGTGCCCACGTCACCGTCGGCCACCTGGTCATGCTGCACGGCTGCACCATCGGCGACGGCAGCCTGATCGGCATCGGCTCGGTTGTCCTCAACCGGGCAGTGATCGGCCAGCACTGCATCGTCGGCGCCAACACCCTGATTCCCGAAGGCAAGGTTTTTGCCGACCGTTCGCTGATCGTCGGTTCGCCGGGCAAGGTCGTCCGTCAGCTCAGCGACGAGGAAGTGGAAAAACTGATGAAGTCCGCGGCCCACTACGTCGCCAATGCCCGGCGTTACCGGAGCCAACTGCAAGCCAGCGAACAGTAATCTTCGCCACGCAAGACACGGAATCGGGATAGGGGGCAGTCAGTATAGGCTGCGCCCCTGCCACACCACCCGGCATGCGGGTCCGCACCGGGCGGTTCGAGAAGTTGAGGTCATGAGAGTCGTGGCACCTTGAGTCGATCAAAGTAAGCAATGGTCAGTACCGTATGGAGTAGTTTGGCAGCGTTCTGCCACCAACAGCGTGAATTTCCAGCCACCCGAAGCGCCACAGATTACGATCCACGCTTCCTTCCCACACTCGGTCACCCTCATGCAGTTGCGCTTCACTTCGTTCGTCATGATCAACTTACGACGGGACTTGCACCCGCAGGAGTGCGCCCATGCTGGGCGCACCAACGCAAAACGCGGGGCGAAAACCCCGCGTTTTATTTTTTTGCCAACACCCGGCCGGCCAACCCGGTCGCTTAAACGCTGCTGACCAGATTACTCAGCGTGATGTTCGGGCGCAGCACTTCCATCACTTTCTGCAGGCCAACACGGGCCTTGGTATTGATGATCAGCGGCGCGCGCAGATTGGGACTGATTTCCGGCTTGCCTTCATCCTGCTTGAAGAGAACCAGCATGACGACATAATCTTCGGCGGCCGGTGACTGCAGCAGGGCATTTTCCTCTTCGGTCAAGGCCAGTTCGTACTGAAAACCGAGCGAGGTTGGGTCGATGATCTGGAAAGCCAGCGCTGGATCATCCAGTGACTGCAGGGTAAAACTGCTCGGCGTCGCCTCATCACCCTCGTGCACCAGCATGAAGCGCTTGTTGCCTTCAAAGGCAATCAAGCCCTTGGGAAACTCAATCAGTTTTTCCGGAGAAACCTCGACCGAACCAAACAGATAGGTATCAACCTTCATCATTTTTCCTCCTCAGTTTTTAGAATGTAGCTAAGCGCATGCTACACCACTCGGCCAAGGTTGTAATTTGCAGCAGGATTGCGCATTATTCACCCCCCTTTTTTGCTGCACCGCCGCAACCATGCTCGCACCCATCGAACACCGCATTGCCGTCGAACTCGGCGTCCGCCCGGCCCAGGTCAAGGCCGCCGTCCAACTACTCGACGAAGGCGCCACCGTGCCCTTCATCGCCCGCTACCGCAAGGAAGTCACCGGCGAACTCGACGACACGCAACTGCGCAACCTCGAAGAGCGTCTCGGCTACCTGCGCGAACTGGAAGACCGTCGCGGCGCTGTGCTGGCCAGCATCGAGGAACAAGGCAAGCTGACGCCGGAACTGCGGGCGGTGATCGAAGATGCCGAAACCAAGCAGCGGTTGGAAGACCTTTACCTGCCGTACAAGCAGAAACGCCGGACCAAGGCCCAGATCGCCCGCGAGGCCGGCATGGAACCACTGGCACTGGCGCTGCTCGACAACCCGGAACTGACGCCGGACGACGAAGCCGAAAAATTCCTCAACGCCGACGCCGGTTTCGCCGACGCCAAGGCGGTGCTCGACGGCGCCCGCCAGATCCTGATGGAAAAGTTCGCCGAAGACGCGCAACTGCTGCAGACGCTGCGCGACTATCTGAAAGAGCACGGACTTTTGCGGTCGACCGTCGTCGACGGCAAGGAAACCGAGGGCGCCAAGTTCCGCGACTGGTTCGATTTCGCCGAATCCATCGTCGACATGCCCTCGCACCGTGCGCTGGCCCTGCTGCGCGGGCGTAACGAAGGTTTCCTCAATGTCGCGCTGGTGCTCGATTCGGAACTCAACGAAGACGCCGTCAAGCCGGGACCGGGCCCGTGCGAACAACGCATCGCCGCCCGCTTCGCCATCAGCCATAAAAACCGCCCGGCCGACAAATGGCTGCAAGACACCGTGCGCTGGACCTGGAAGGTCAAGGTCTACACCCACCTCGAACTCGAACTGGTCAACGAACTGCGCGAGCGCGCCGAGGAAGAAGCCATCCGCATCTTCGGCAAGAACCTGAAGGACCTGCTGCTCGCCGCCCCGGCCGGCCAGCACGTCACCATGGGCCTCGACCCGGGCATCCGCACCGGCTGCAAGATCGCCGTTGTCGACGCCACCGGCAAGCTGCTCGACACCGCCACCATCTACCCGCACGAACCGCGCAACGACTGGGGTGGCTCGATCTCGACCATCGCCCGCCTGGCTTCGACGCATGGCGTAACGCTGGTCGCCATCGGCAACGGCACGGCCAGCCGCGAGACCGACAAGCTGGTGCAGGATGTCATGAAGAAGTACCCGGAAGCCCGGCTGCAGAAGATCGTCGTCTCGGAAGCCGGCGCTTCGGTCTATTCCGCCTCCGAACTGGCGGCCAAGGAATTCCCCGACCTCGATGTTTCGATTCGCGGCGCCGTGTCGATTGCCCGCCGGCTGCAAGACCCGCTGGCCGAACTGGTCAAGATCGAACCGAAGTCGATCGGCGTCGGCCAGTACCAGCACGACGTTTCTCAATCCAAGCTGGCGAGGAATCTCGATGCCGTTGTCGAGGATTGCGTCAATGCGGTCGGCGTCGATGTCAACACCGCCTCGGTGCCACTGCTCACGCGTATCTCCGGCCTCAATGGCACGCTGGCTGCCAACATCGTTAGCTACCGCGACGCCCACGGCGCCTTCAAGTCGCGTAACGCACTCAAGAAGGTGCCGCGTCTGGGCGACAAAACCTTCGAACAAGCCGCCGGCTTCCTGCGCGTACCGCACGGCGACAACCCGCTCGACGCCTCGTCGGTGCACCCGGAAGCCTATCCGGTGGTGGAAAAAATCATCGTCGATCTGAAGAAATCGATGAAGGACATTCTCGGCAACAGCCAGGCGCTCAAAGGCCTCAACCCAGCCAAGTACACCGACGAACGCTTCGGTCTACCCACCGTTCAGGACATTTTCCGCGAACTGGAAAAGCCCGGCCGCGATCCGCGCCCCGAGTTCAAGACGGCGACCTTCGCGGATGGTGTCGAAAATGTAAAGGACCTGCGCCCGGGCATGATTCTGGAAGGGGTCGTCACCAACGTCGCCGCCTTCGGCGCCTTTGTGGATATTGGCGTGCATCAGGATGGTCTGGTCCATGTCTCGGCTTTGTCCAACAGCTTCGTCAAGGACCCGCACGATGTGGTCAAGGCCGGCCAGGTGGTGAAAGTCAAAGTACTGGAAGTCGACCTTGCCCGTCAGCGCATCGCCTTGACCATGCGCATGAGCGACGAACCTGGCAAAGGCCGCAGCGCCGACGCCAGCAGCCAGCGCGGCGCGCCACTGTCAAAACAGCAAACCCGCCACAATGCCCCGCCCCCCGCCGGCAATGCCATGGCCAGTGCCTTTGCAAAATTGAAAAAGTAAGCAGCAGATCGGCCGCCCGAATGGCGGCCCATTTGTTAAATATTGGGGTCAACCCGTAGAAAATGCTAAAAACCCCATATGAATAAGGCCTTCTGACTATAATCGGTCGAAAAACACACTTTTGTGTTTGCGACCAGTTTCCGATGCGCCTATTCAGCCTATGCTTTGCTCCCCTTCTCACGACCCTGCTGTGCGGCATGGGCAATGCTTGGGGGATGGACCAAGCGGCAGATGCCCAGTTGCTGTCCAGGGTATTTCGGCAGCACCAAGCCATCATGCTGTTCATCGACCCGGACAGCGGCGCCATTGTCGATGCCAATGAGGCAGCCAGCCAGTTTTATGGCCTGCCGCTAGCCCAACTGACCCAGCGCCACATCCAGGAAATCAACGCCTTGACACCGGAGGAAGTGGCGGCCGAGCGTCAACGGGCCAAGGATGAAAAACGCACGTATTTCATCTTTCCGCATCGCCTGGCCAATGGCAGCGTCCGGACCGTCGAAGTCTATTCGTCGCCCCTGCAAATGAGCGATGGCCGCACCCTGCTGTTCTCGCTCATTCACGACACGGCCGGCAAGCACTTACCCGATGAAGCCCTGCGCCGTTACCAAACCCAACTCGAAACCACCGTCCTCGAGCGCACCCGTGAATTGGCCGGCCAGAACAGCCAGCAACGTAATCTCTTTCTACTCGGCCTGCTGCTCCAGATGGCGATTATCGGCATTCTGGCCGTTAACATCCGGCGCCGCCGGCGGGTCGAACAGGCGCTGGCCAGCGAAAAAGCCGCTCTACACGACAGCGAAGCCTATAACCGCCTGCTTTTTGCCGAGTCGCGCATCGCCATGGTGGTCATGGATCCGAGCAATTTTCGTTTCCTCGACTGCAACAAGGCCAGCGTTGCGCTCTACCAGGCGAGCTCCCGGCAAACGGTGCTGAACTGGACACCGCTTGACGTCTCCGCCCCATTCCAGCCAGATGGTCAGGATTCCCTCTCGTCTGCCCGGATGCACGTTGAGGCCTGCCTGCGCAATGGCAGCGAAATTTTCAGCTGGTTGCAACAGCGGCCCAATGGCAAGACGTGGACCGCTGAAGTCCACCTGATGACACTGCACGACCACAATCGCCCATTGATCTTGTTTAGCCTGATCGACATTAGCGAACGTCTCGAGACCGAACGTCGACTGGCCCACTACCACGCAGACCTGGAAGTCATGGTCGAGCAACGTACCTTGCAACTGGCCAAAGCCCGCGATGCCGCCGAAGCCGCCAATCAGGCCAAGACCGCCTTTGTCGCCACCATCGGCCATGAAATCCGTACCCCACTCAATGCCATCAGTGGCATGGCGCACCTGCTAAAACGCAACAATCAACAAGCCGAGCAGCAAGTGCGCCTGCAAAAAATCGAAGATGCGGCCGAACATCTGAATAGTTTGATCAATGACCTGCTTGACCTGTCGAAAATCGAGGCAGGAAAACTCAACCTCGAGTCGATCGAATTGTCACCCGACGCCATTTTGGCCAATGTGCAATCGATGCTGGCCGACCGCGCCCAAGCCAAGGGGCTGGCGCTGCACATCGAAACTGGCACGCTACCCAAGCGCTTGCTGGGCGACCCCACCCGACTCAAGCAGGCGGTGCTGAACTATGCCGGCAACGCGATCAAATTCACCACCGAAGGCAGCATCACGCTGGGCTGCGAAATCCAACAGCAAGGCGTCGATTGCCTGCTTTTACGTTTCTGGGTCCGCGATACCGGCTGCGGCATTCCGCCGGAGCAACTCAGCCAGTTGTTTGCCTCATTCGAGCAAGGCAGCAGTTCGGTCAGCCGCACCCATGGCGGCACCGGTCTGGGCCTGGCCATCACCCGCCGCCTGGCTGAACTGATGAACGGTCAGGCGGGGGCCGACAGCATTCCCGGCGTGGGCAGCACCTTCTGGTTTACAGCCTGCCTGAAGCCAGCGCCCCACACGGCCACCAACACGCCGCTCCCCACTGCCAACGTGCAAGTCTTCCCCGGCAAACGTCTGCTGCTGGTCGACGACGAAGCCATCAACCGTGAAATCGCTTACGAACTGCTCAAGGAACTGGCGGTGGATATTGATTGCGCATGCGATGGCCGGGAAGCGCTCGCCATGGCACAAAGCCAGCCCTACGACCTCATCCTGATGGACATGCAGATGCCTCATCTGGACGGTCTGGAAGCCACCCGGCTGATTCGCCAGGACCCGACGCTGCAGCATATGCCGATTCTGGCCATGACCGCCAACACCTATGCTGAAAACCAAGCCGACTGTCAGGCTGTCGGCATGAATGATTTCATCGCCAAACCCATTCACCCCGACCGCTTGCTCAGCATCGTCAGCCACTGGCTACAAACCGGGAAATACCCACCAAACAAGACCTAAACGGTAAAATGGCCGGCTCCTGTGACCCGAGCCGACCTCACCATGCACCGTATTTATGGCATCAAGAATTGCGATACGATGAAAAAAGCCATCGCCTGGCTCAATGCACATGGCGTGGCGCACGAGTTCATCGATTACAAGAAGGCTGGCGTTGCCGAAAGCCACCTGCCGGACTGGCTGACCCGTGCCGACTGGACCATCTTGCTCAACAAGCGCGGCCTGATGTGGAAAAAATTGAGCGACGCCGAGCGTGATGCGGTCGACCAGGCCAAAGCGCAAAAATTGATGGCGCAGTACCCAGCCTTGATCAAACGCCCCGTCCTCGATACCGGCAGCGACCTGCTGATCGGCTTCGACCCTGACCTCTACGCGGAAAAACTGAAATGAGTCATTCCACCCTGCGCCGCTTCCTGTTGGAAGGCCTGGACATTCGCGGCGCCATCGTCCAACTCGGCGATTCCTGGCAGCAAATGCAGGTTGACCGCGACTACCAGCCCACGGTCGCCCAGTTGCTCGGCGAAACGGCGGCTGTCACCGCCCTGATCGCCGGCCAACTCAAACAGCCAGGTCGACTGACCTTGCAATTACGCGGCAATGGCCCAATCCAGTTGCTGGTCATGGACTGCAACGAGCAATTGCAGATTCGCGGCATGGCGCGCAGCAACCCGGTGGTTCTGCCGGCACCGATACCCGAGTTGCTGGGCGCCACGCAAGGCGGCCAATTGCTGATGAGCCTGGACCTGCCAAACGCCCAGCAGCCTTATCAAAGCTTCGTCCCGTTGGTCGGCGACAGCATCGCCAATATTTTTGAACACTACCTGGAACAGTCGGAACAACAGGCCTCACGCCTCTTTACGACAGCAGCCCCGCGCGGCGCGGCCTGCCTCTTTCTGCAAAAAATGCCTGGTGCTGACCAACGCGATCCGGATGGTTGGTCGCGTATCACGCAGCTGGCCGCCACGGTCAAGCCAGCCGAATTGCTCGATCTGGATCACGAAACCCTGCTGCAACGCTTGTTCCACGAAGAAATCGCTGCCCACGGCATTCGCCTGTTCGACCCCCTGCCCGTGGTCTACCACTGTCCGCAAGACTGGGATAAAGTGCGGAACATGATTCGGGGACTCGGTCGCGACAATGCCGACACCATTCTCGCCGAACATGGCGAAATCCTGATTCGCGACGACATTTGTAATCACAGTTATCGTTTTACAGCGGAAGACGTGAACTTCCTTTTTGCGGCAGAACCAGCAAGCACCCGACATTGATCTCGCCCACCGACCCGCGCATTCTCAGCCGACAACTTGAACTGCTCTACCGCAACCAGCGGCTGGGGCAGATCATCTCCATCCTCAATGCCAGCCTGCTGGTCTGGATTGCGGCCGGCACGGTCCCGGTGCCGGTCTTGTTGGTCTGGTGGCTACTGGTCAGCGTGATTGCCTGCGTGCGGATATTTCTGGCGGCCGGCTTTCAGCAAGCCCCCTCCCCGGGTCGCCCTACAGATGCCGTCTGGTACCGTCGTGCTGCTGGCGGCGCGTTGATCAGCGGTCTGGCCTGGGGGGCTGGCGCCGTGTTGCTGATGCGTCATGACAACACCATCCTTGAACTTTTTACCGCCTTTGTCATGGCCGGCATGGTGGCGGGCGCCGTACCGGTCCTTGGCTCCAGTCGCACCATATTCCGCTACTACGCCCTGCCCATTGTCTTGCCGGTCGTCTGGTGTGGTTTCGGCATGGACCCACTCCATCTCGCCTTTAGTGTGATGTCCGCCCTCTTTCTGCTCATTTCCTTGCGCAGTGCCGACCATTTCCATGACTCGCTGACCGAAACCTTGCGCCTGCAACATGAGAAAGATGGACTACTCGCCAATCTCGAAAGCGCCCGACAAGAAACCGAACGCTCCAACCGGGCCAAGACCGAGTTTCTGGCCAATATCAGCCATGAGTTGCGCACGCCAATGAATGGCATCATCGGCCTGTCCAGCCTGCTGGCCGATGAAGATTTGAGCGCGAATCAACAGTCGCTACTGACCCCTCTGCGCCAGTCAGCGGACAGCCTGCTGCAGCAAATCGAGCGCCTGATCACGTTATCTGCCCTGGAGGCTGGGCACATCAAGTCGCTCCCGACGCCCTTTGCCGCCAGCGAATTGCTGGCTGGCCTACTGTCGGGCGAACGCCTGCAAGCACAAGCCAAGGGCGTAACCCTGGAAGAACAAAACGATCCCCGCTTGCCCCCCATCCTGATCGGCGACCTGCGGCAATTACGCGAAGTGATCCGCCATCTGGTCGACAACGCCATCAAATTTACCGACCCCGGCGGCCAGGTCCGGGTCGAGGTTGAACTGCTTGAGCACACGCCACAGCAGGCGCGCGTTCGTTTCTGCATCATCGACAACGGTCCTGGCCTGTCGGACGATGAGCGCCACCAGCTCAACGACTTGATGGTGCAAATTGATGGCTCAACTCGCCGCAAGCATGGCGGTATCGGTGTTGGCCTGCCCATCGTTCGCAAGTATCTCGAACTGATGGGCGGCGAGTTGGATATAGAGAGCCAGCTTGGGCAAGGTAGTCGCTTTTGCTGCACCCTGCCCTTTGCACTCCCAAGCGCCGACTAAACGCCGCCTCGCAACGGCCATCAGCCACCCAGCATCATCTGCACCCGCCGCATTTTCTGGCGACAGCTTTCCGACTGGCAGACCGCATTATTCTTTTCGCTACCGACACCGTAGCGACGAATCTGCATTTGCGGCACGCCGCGGGCACGCAGGATTTCGTGCACCGCATTGACCCGCCCCTGGGCAATGGCCAGGTTGTACGACGGGCTACCGAGATCGTCGGTATGACCAATCAGAGTCACCACCTTGCTGGGATCTTCTTTCAAACGCTGGGCATAGGCCTGCAATTTCAATTTGCCGACCGCATCAATCTCGGTTCCCCCCAGCGAGAAAAAGATGCTCTCCTCGTCGTTGACCGCGGCCATCACCTGCCGCTCGGTCGGCACCTCACTGCGTCGTTGGGGCTTGTCATGATGGGGCTTGGCCACGACGATGGCGGTTGGTACATCTTCGGCCGTCGATTCAGCAACTGGCAACTGACTGGCGCAGCCACTAGCCAGCACAGCCAACAAACAGAGCGCACGGCAAGATCGTGACATCGTTCAGGGCTCCTCGGGGGCGTTGACCATTTCGGCCAGGGGCATGTTGGCCGCATGTTCATCTTTATCTGGCAAATAACGGATCAACTCTTCAAGATTAATATTCAATGTTTTGAGGACGACCGCCGGGATGGTAGACAGCGCCTCTGGCAGGATGCCCTCGGCGGGTCCGGGCAAGGCGGCCAAGGCCACTTCACCGGCCGGAGCCAGGTAAAGGCCGACCCGGCGCTGGTCACTGGCCAGACGTTTCTTGCTCAGGCAATGCTGTGCCACCAGCTTATCAACCAGCAGGCTGCAGGTAGATTGGTGCACCCCCATGCGGTGCGCCAGTTCGCCAATACCAATTTCCGGTCGCCGCTGCACTTCCTGCAGCACCCACATTTGCGAACCAGACATGCCACAACGTTCTTCGACCAGACGAAAATAACGCCGCATCGAGCCGAAGATCAGGCGAAATTGCTGCAGGACATCGAGCACCAGCGGCTCGCGATCGTGTTCAGAGTGTTCAATGCTCACAAATTGGACTCAAAAATAAGGTTGCACGTTTCAGGGGCATCAATTATATTGCCAGCCAATGTACTTTTGTCTTTTAAAAGCACATTCCTTTTCGACGAGGACTTTATGCAAAGGGAGGAGCCATCCTCCCTTTTTTTTGTCTGTTTTCAGCCGAGTACCTTTCCTGGATTCATCAGACCTTGCGGGTCGAGCGCTGTTTTCAGCGCCCGCATCAAAGCCAGCTCCTCAGCAGATTTGTAGCGCCGTATTTCGTCGCGCTTTAACTGCCCAATGCCATGCTCAGCCGAAATCGAGCCATTGTAGGCGTGGACCGTGTCATGAACCAGACGATTGACCAAGGGCTGCGCCGCAATGAAATCTGCATTCCGCCCAGCCGCTGGCTGCGACAGGTTGTAGTGCAGATTACCATCGCCGACATGACCAAACGTGACGATGCGCACCCCCGGAAAGGCCTTGGCCAAGGCGGCGTCAGTTTCGCTCAAAAAATCGGCCAGCCGCGAAATAGGCAATGCGATGTCGTGCTTGATGCTGATGCCATCAATTTTCTGCGCCTCTGAAATATTTTCCCGCAGGGCCCACAGTTTCTGTGACTGGCTGAGCGATTGGCCGACGACAGCATCATCCAGCGCCCCTGCGGCCAGACAATCGGTCAGCCAGCCCTCAACCGCCGTCAGTTCGGCATCGGAAAACTCGGCCAGCACATACCAGGCCGCGGGTGCACTGGGCCGGATGCTCCCGGGAATATGTTGCAACACCAGCCCAAGCGCCACCTCGGAAACCAGCTCGAACGCGGTCAACTGTGCGGCAAAGGCTTTTTTGGCCCGGTTCAGCAGGTCGACCGCGGCCGCCGGACTGGCCACGTTCAGCCAACAGGTCATTTGCTGCCTGGGCAAGGGAAAAAGTTTGAGGACAGCCGCGGTGATGATGCCGAGCGTCCCTTCGGCACCGATGAAGAGCTGCTTCAGGTCGTACCCGGTATTGTCCTTGCGCAAACCGCGCAGGCCATCCCAGAGCTCGCCATTGGCCAGCACCACTTCCAGGCCCAGTGTTAAATCACGGGTATTGCCGTAACGCAGCACCTGAACGCCGCCGGCATTGGTCGACAGATTGCCGCCAATCTGACAACTGCCCTCCGATGCCAGGGCCAGCGGAAACAAACGATCCACCGTCCGGGCAGCAGCCTGCACACTCGCCAGCGTGCATCCGGCCTCGACCACTAAGGTGTCGTTCTGCGGATCAAGCGCGCGAATTCGATTCAGACGGCTCAGACTAAGCAGCACTGCCTGGCCGCTGCCATCCGGGGTGGCCGCACCGCACAGGCTGGTATTGCCGCCTTGCGGGACGATAGCCACACCGGCCGCTGCACAGGCCTTGACCACCGCCACCACCTCGGCGGTCTGACCAGGACGAACCAGGCACAGCGCAGCTCCACGGTAACGGCCTCGCCAGTCAGTCAGGAAAGGGGCCAGATCGGCCGCATCGGTCAGCACATGGGCCGGGCCGACCAGAGCGGCCAGGACCGCTGGCAGATCAGACGATGCGCGCGTAGAGGTCATGGTGGTCGGCGTCGATAACCTGGACCTGCAGGAAATCACCCGGCTGGGCATCGAAATGACCATCGAGGTACACCAGACCATCGATTTCCGGCGCATCGGCCTTGGAGCGGGCAATCGTCCCCTCCTCATCCACTTCGTCGACCAATACGTCGATCACCGAATCGATCTTGGCGGCCAGCTTGTCGGCCGAGATATCTTCCTGCACCTGCATCAACCAGCGCCGACGATCTTCGCGTACATCTTCAGGCAAGAGCAGACCCAGGGCATTGGCCTGGGCCCCCTCGACCGGCGAGTAGGCAAAGGCGCCGACGCGATCCAGTTTGGCATCTTCGAGGAACTGGATCAGTTGATCAAAGTCCTCGTCGGTCTCGCCGGGGAAGCCGGTGATGAAGGTCGAGCGGATGACGATTTCCGGGCAGATCTCGCGCCACTTGGCAATGCGTTCCAGGGTATTCTCGGCCGAGGCCGGGCGCTTCATCGCTTTCAGAATGGTCGGGCTGGCGTGCTGGAAGGGCACGTCAAGGTAAGGCAGGATTTTGCCTTCGGCCATCAAGGGAATGACATCGTCGACCGATGGATAGGGGTAAACGTAGTGTAGGCGGACCCAGATACCGAAGGACGACAAGGCGTCGCACAATTCCTTGAGCCGGCTCTTGACCGGCTTGCCACCCCAGAAAGCGGTTTTGTATTTGAGATCGACGCCGTAGGCGCTGGTGTCCTGCGAGATGACCAGGATTTCCTTGACGCCGGCCCGGGCCAGATTTTCGGCTTCGGCCAGGACATCGCCGACCGGACGCGATACCAGCGGGCCACGCAAGGATGGGATGATGCAGAAGGTGCAGCTATGGTTGCAGCCTTCGGAAATTTTCAGGTAGGCGTAGTGATCCGGCGTCAGGCGGATGCCCTGCGGCGGCACCAGATCCGAATACGGATCATGCGGTTTGGGCAGGTGCTGGTGCACATAACCCATGACTTCGTCAGCGGCATGCGGGCCGGTGACGGCCAGCACGGCCGGATGCGTGGTCTGCACAATGTCGCCCTTGGCGCCCAGGCAGCCGGTGACAATGACCTTGCCGTTCTCGTTCAGCGCCTCGCCGATGGCGTCGAGTGACTCCTCGACAGCGGCATCGATGAAGCCGCAGGTATTGACGATGACCAGATCGGAATTGTCGTAGTTCGGCGAAATTTCGTAGCCTTCGGCGCGCAGCTTGGTCAGGATGCGCTCGGCATCGCTGCCGGCCTTGGGGCAGCCGAGGGAAACAAAGCCGACGGTCGGCACTTTTTGAGGTGTAGTCATGCAAAAACCCTGTCCGGCCTGGCCGGCGAAGAAAGGGCGTATTTTACGGCCAGAATGCCGTCGACCGCGGCCGCCGCAGCGCTAAAAAACCAGGACAGCGGCGCTGCTCAGTCGTCCTCGTCAGTCTCCTTGCGCGGCACCGTGGCCGGGTCGCAGATGATGGCACGGTAAATCTCGACCCGGTCGCCCGGCTTGAGCGGGGCGTCGAGCTTGACCAAGCGGCCGAAGACGCCCACCTTCTGCGCCGCCAGATCAAGATGCGGGAATTGCTGCAGGATGCCGGAACGCTCAATCGCCTGCTGGACGGTCGCTGGTTCGGGCACTTCAATATTCAGCCAGATCTGCTGACCGGGTTCGGAATAAGCCACACCAATTTGCATTGCAATCTCCTAAGCGCTGGCGACGTCGGCCATCGGCAGGGCTGCTGCCCGTTCGGCCAGACGCTGATCGAGCAGGCGCTTGCCGGCCAGCAGAAAACCCAGCACAGCAAAACCGCCCGGTGGCAGGATCATCAACAGGGCGCCACCATAATCGGGCACCTGAACTTCCAAAAAGGCGAAAGACGGTCCGAGTAATTGCGAGGCCTGGGCAAACAAGGTGCCGGCCCCCAGGAGTTCGCGGATCAGGCCAATCAGCGTTAGCGCAGCGGTAAAACCCAGGCCCATGGCAATACCATCCAGCGCACTGACCCAGACACCATTCTTGACCGCATAGGCCTCGGCTCGACCGAGAATGGCACAATTGACCACGATCAGAGCGATGAAAAGGCCCAGCACCTTGTACAACTCGTGCAACCAGGCATTCATTGCCATATCGACGATGGTGACCAGGGTCGCGATCAGGACAACAAATACGGGAATACGCACCTGCGAACTCACCGTGTGGCGAATCATGGCCACCAGCATGTTGGACACCACCAGCACCACGGTCGAGGCCAGGCCCATACCCAGTCCATTGGTCCCGCTGGTCGTCACCGCCATGGTCGGGCACAGGGCCAGCATCTGGGCGAAAACGACGTTCTGCTCCCACAACCCATCCTTGAAAATCCTGCCGTAGGCTTGATCGCTCATGTCCCTCTCCTAAGCTGAAATTTCGCGCTGATGGGCGGCAAAAAACGCCAGCCCGCCCTTGACCGCCTTGACCACGGCACGCGGCGTCACGGTGGCACCGGCAAACTGCTCGAACACCCCGTTATCTTTCTTGACCGCCCACAACTCGGCCGCTGGTTCGCCCAGCGCCTTGCCGGCAAAGTCGAGCACCCAGGGCGTTTTACGAACTTCGATCTTGTCGCCCAGCCCCGGCGTTTCGCTGTGTTTCAGCACGCGCACGCCCAAGATACGGCCGCTCATATCGACCGCCATCAACACCTGGATTTCGCCGGCGTAACCCCGTTCGCTGACTTTGAACAGCGCTGCGGTCATCGTCCCTCCCTGACGGGCGCGGTAAATGGTCACGGTTTTGCCATCTTTTTCCAGGTCGACCGTATCGCTGAGAAAATCGTTGTCGGCCAGGCCGGCGGGCAATACCTCGGACAAAGAATCACGCAGGTCCTTGGCCTCGGCGGCCGCAATCGCCGCACCGGTCGCCCCCGAGGCCAGGGCCAGGGCAGCACTGGCCAGCAAGGCCACGATGCCCAGCAGCAGCGGTTGATAGGCCATTTTTTCGCGAATTGATTCGAGCATCATGTCAGGCTCCCTGCCCTTCCGGAATATCGAGCGGCTTGCCCTGGCGGTCACGACCAAGGATGCGCGGCTTGATGAAGCGGTCGATGACCGGCGTCAAGGCATTCATCAACAACACCGCGAAAGCCATCCCTTCGGGATAGGCCCCAAAACTGCGGATCACCCAGGTCACAAAACCAACACCCAGGCCAAAGATCAACTGGCCGAGCGCCGTATTCGGTGAGGTCACGTAATCGGTGGCAATAAAGAATGCGCCAAGCATCAGCGCCCCGGACAGCAGATGCGTTTCAGGGGCCAGAAAGCGGGCCGGGTCGATCCCGTGGGCTATCGCTGCCGGCAGCGCCACCCCGGCCAGGACGGCCAGCGGCGTATGCCAGGAAATGATGCGGCAGGCGATCAGATAAAGCCCCCCGGCCAGGATGAGCAGCGTGGCCGACTCGCCAAAACTCCCGGCCCGCACGCCGAACCACGACTGCAGCCGGCTAGTCTCGCCGCCCAGCGAATGCAGCAGGTCGATGCCACGCGCCATTTCCGTCTTGGCATGACCGAGTAGCGAAGCACTGGTCATGGCATCGGGCACGGGCAGGCTGGTCAGGAAAATACGCAACCCCTCGACCACATCAGGCGCTGGCAGGCCTCCGCCGGGCAAGGGATGGACCCACCAGGTCAACGGCACCGGGAAGGACACCAGCAAGGCGACCCGCGCCACCATGGCCGGGTTAAAGACGTTTTGTCCGACGCCACCGAAAACCTGCTTGCCGATAATGATGGCGATGAAGCCGCCGAGCACAGGCACCCACCACGGCGCCCAAGGCGGCAGGGTCAGCGCCAGCAACCAGCCGGTGAGCAAGGCCGAACCATCGAGCAAGCTCGCCTTGATGCGCGGCGCGCCCATCAGCTTCAGGGCCAGCGCTTCAAAACCGACACAGGCGGCCACCGTCAGCAGCCACATGAAGAAAGACGGCCAGCCGTACAGCCAGAAGCCGAACAAGGTTGCCGGCAGCAAGGCCCACTGGACGCGAAACATGGTCCGACCTACCGAGTTGCCGCCGTGAGCATGCGGTGAAGCGACCGGCTGGGCGGTCAGGACATGGCTATTCATGCGGATTCTCCCTGGGTTTGGGCGTTGACCGCAGCAGCTTCGGCGGCGACCTTGGCGGCGGCGGCAGCCTCACGTTCAGCCTTGCGCCGGGCGGCAGCCTCCGCTTTTTCCCGCGCTTCGCGGGCCAGCCGCTCCTGGCGCTGCAAGGCCAGCTTCTTGGTCGCATCGTTGCGTAGCTTGGTGCGGTCCTGCGCAGCCAGTTCGCCCTTGGCGTGGACAAAATACTGGACCAGCGGGATTGTCGACGGGCAGACGTAGGCACAGCAGCCGCAGGCGATGCAGTCCTTGAGACCGAGGTCAATCGCCTCGTCGTAGGCTTGGTTGCGAATGCGGGCGCTCATCTCCAGCGGTAGCAAGCCCATCGGGCAGGCCTTGACGCAACGACCGCAGCGAATGCACGGATTCGGCTCCTGCGCCGCCACCTCGCTGGCATCCAGAGCCAGAATGCCGCTGCTCCCCTTGACCACCGGCACCCGCCAGTGCGGGATCTGCATCCCCATCATCGGCCCGCCCATGATCCGCCGGGCCAGGCCCAGACCATCGCCCTTGAGACCACCGGCAAAGGCAATCACCTCCTCGGCCAGCGTCCCGATACGGACCTCAATATTGCCAGGATAGGCCGCACACTGGCCGTTGACCGTGACCAGGCGGGAAATCAGCGGCTTGCCCTCGCGCACGGCGGCGCGCACGGCCAGCGCTGTCCCGACGTTATGGACAATAACGCCAATGTCGGCCGGTCGACCATCGGCGGGCACTTCGGTCCCGGTCAACACCTGAATCAGCTGTTTTTCCGAACCCATTGGATAGCGCGCCGGCACCGGCCGGATGACGACATCGCCCCGCCCTGCCGCCCGTTGCATGGCCGCAATGGCCTCTGGCTTGTTGTCCTCGATGCCGACCAGCGCCACGTTGGCCCCGGTCGCGTGCTGCATGATGCGGATACCGTCGATGATGGCCGCTGCTTGGTCGCGCATCAGGCGATCATCGCAAGACAGATACGGTTCGCACTCACCGCCGTTAATGACCAGCGTCGTCACTTTGGCCCGCGAGGCCCCCACCAGCTTGACCGACGACGGAAAGGCGGCGCCCCCCATGCCGACTACCCCCGCCGCAGCCACCCGCTGGCCAATCTCGGCCGGCGACAGGCTGAAAGGATCGACACACGCCGGCAATTCCCCCCACGCATCGCGGCCATCGGCCTCGAGAATGATCGCCGGCAGGGTCAGGCCGGAAGGATGCGGCGCAGTGATTTCGCTGACCGCAACGATGGTTCCGGAGGTGGGCGCATGAATCGGCGCCGATACCATGCCCTGCGCCTCGGCGATCAGTTCGCCCTTGCTCACCTGCTGCCCGACCAGCACTACCGGCCGCGCCGGGCCACCCAAATGTTGTTGCAAGGGCAAATAGAGCCGCTGCGGCACCGGCATGACACGCACCGGCGCATCGGCCGCCGGGCGCTTGTGATCATCGGGGTGCACACCCCAGTCATCACTCAGGAGATGCTTGAGAAGATTCATGAATCCCATGGTTGGCTCACGCTTTCAGAATCAGGCAGCGACCGGCCTGGGCATCACCCAGTGCTGCAAAGTGACCGGTACCGGCCGCATGACCAGCGCCTCGGTCGGACATTTTTCGATGCAACTCGAACAGCCGGTGCAGGCCTCGCGGAAGACGTTATGCACCTGTTTGGCAGCACCGATGATGGCGTCAGTCGGGCAGACCTTGCTGCAGCGACAGCAGCCGATGCACAACTCCTCGGCCACCACGGCGATTTTCGGGCCATCGTCGGCCATCGCCGACAGATCAACCGTCAACCCCAGCTTGGCGGCAATGGCCGACGCCAGAGCCTTGCCGCCTGGCGGGCAACAGGTGGCGGGAGCCGTGCCATTGACAATCGCCTCGGCTGCCCCGTTGCAGCCGGGAAAACCGCACTGACCACAGTTGGAACCCGGCATCATGACAAGCAACTCTTCGACCACCGGATTGCCCTCGACCTTGAGAAACTTGTTCGCAATGCCGAGCACGATGCCCAGCGCAGCACCGAGCAGGGTCAGACTGAGAATGGCGGCGATCATCGCGTTCTCCCTTTAGACATTGAGGCCCGAAAAGCCCATGAAAGACAGGGCCAGCAGGCTAATGGTGACGAAGGCAATCGGCGCACCGGCGAAAGCAGCCGGCACCCGGGCCAGCGCGATGCGTTCGCGCAGGCCGGCAAAAATCAACATGACCAGCGTGAAGCCCAGCGCCGAGCCGAAGCCGTACAACAGACTCTTGAACAAGCTGAACTGCTGCTGCACGTTGAGCAGCGCCACACCGAGCACGGCGCAGTTAGTGGTAATCAGCGGCAGGTAGATGCCCAGCGACTGATACAGGCCGGGGCTGGATTTTTTGATGAACATCTCGGTGAATTGCACCACCGAGGCAATGACCAGAATGAAGGACAGGATGCGCAGATAGCCCAAACCCAGGGGCGTCAGCAGCCAGTGGTCAAGCATCCAGGAGGCGCCGGAGGCCAGCACGATGACGAAGGTCGTGGCCAACCCCATGCCAAAAGCACTATCGACGCTTTTCGACACACCCATCACCGGGCACAGACCCAGGAACTTGATCAAGACCACGTTATTGACCAGGGCGGTACTTAGCAACAGTAAGAGAATTTCACTCATGTCGGGCTCTTTATCCGGGTTTCCCCAAAGTTTCACACCCCACTCTCTGCATAAGCCGTGCCAATGAGCCCATTCCCGGAAAAACGCCTGCCAGGGCGCTTCAGACGATCGACGCACCAGATCAATGCATTTTTCATGCACACAATGTCGCGAAAACAACAGAGTTTTCGTCGCATTTACCCCAAAGCCTTGTGCGGCAAGGCTTTAAACATCGCACTCCAATACGCGGCACGGATTCTGCTAACGATGAGGAAACGCATTCTTTCTCAGGAGACTCGCCCATGCCGGCCGCCAAGCTCGCCCAGCCCGCCGATTTGCCGAATCCGGCCGTGGCCCTGCCCCCCGAAGCCTACCGTCAAGCGGTCGACCAAGCCGACCTGGCCATTTCGATCACCGATGCCCGGGCCAATATCCTGTTCGCCAACGAAGCCTTCAGCCGCGTCACTGGCTACAGCGCCGAGGAAATCATTGGCCAGAACGAATCCGTCCTCTCCAACCACACCACGCCAGCCGCCTTGTACCAGGCCATGTGGTCCAGCCTGGCGGCCCGTCGCCCCTGGAACGGGCGCCTGCTCAATCGGCGCAAGGATGGCACCCTCTACCTGGCTGAATTGTCAATTTCACCAGTCATTGGCCAGGGTGGCCAGGCCAGCCACTACCTCGGCATGCACCGGGATGTGACCGAACTACACCGACTCGAGTGCCTGGTCAGCAACCAGAAACAGTTGATCGAATCGGTCGTCGATGCAGCGCCCATCGCCTTTGCCCTGCTCGACAGCACTGGACGTATCCTGCTCGACAACCAGGAATATAAAAAACTGGTCACCGACCTGCGCCTGCCAGAGCCGGCCCATACCCTGCTCGACAGCCTGTGCCCCGATTGGCGCGACACCCTGATCACGCAAATCAGCCAATGCACCTTCGTCAACCGCGAAACCCGGATCGACCGGCCAGGCAGTCGGCCGCGCTGGCTCTCCGTCACCACCTCGGTCATCGATATGCACGGCGACGATGCAGACAGCTATTTCTGTACCACCGGCCAACCGGGCCTGTTGCTGGTCATTGCCGACATCACCAGCCTGCGCGAAGAACAGGAACGCCGCCGGGCCACCACCCTGCAAGCCGTGCTGGCGGAAGAAGAACGGACCGCCGCCATTCGCGAGGGCCTGTCCGCCGCTCTCTTTCGCTTGGAAGAACCGCTCAACATCATGACCTCGGCCATTGCCGTGCTGTCGCGCCGCGACCCAGCCAGCGCCCGCGTCTTACAGGATGCACTGGGCGCCAGCCGCGAACACATGGACACGCTGCGCCAGGTCATCCCGCAAAGCCCGCAAGAAATTATTGTTTCGGTCAATCTCAACGAAATCCTGCGCGACGTCCTGGAAATCTGCACCCCGCGCCTGTTGACCGCGGGCATCGTCGTGGACTGGCACCCCGCCGCCACCTTACCGAGCATGACCGGCCGCCCCCTGCAATTGCGCATGCTGTTCAAGGCACTGGTCGATAACGCGATTGAGGCCATGAATGTCAAAGGCTGGCGGCGGCGCGAATTATCGCTACTGTCTGCGGTCGACGGTGACCGGATCGTCATTTCGGTCATCGATACCGGCCCGGGCATCCCGCTGGACTGGCGGCTGAAGGCCTTTGAACCCTTCTTCACCGCCAAGAACGGCAGCGGCAAACACATCGGCACCGGCCTGTCGCGCGCCCAGCAAGTGGTTGCCGACCACGGCGGCATTATCGATCTCGACGAGAGCCCGAGCGGCGGCTGTGCCGTCATCGTCGAATTCCGCCTTGACGGCGACCCGATCTGAGCAGAACGAGACACCCGGCATGCATGAACACCACACCCTACACAATGTGAACGACGACTGCCCGCCGCCCGGCGGCTACTGCCGAACACACGAACTCAACATCCTGCTGCTCGCCGCGCTCTACGCGGTCAGCCGCGTTCTCAGCCGCTCGCTGGCCTTTGACGAAACCCTGCGCGACGTCCTGCGCGTCCTGCACGATGAAGCCGGCCTCAGCCGCGGCTTGATTGGCGTCGTGGATGCAGAAAGCGGCAAACTGCTCATCCACACCATCTACAACCCGGACGGCCCCAACACCGACGATGGCGCCTACGGCCCGGGTGAAGGCATGATTGGCCAGATTCTCGAACGACCACGCACCATCAAATTAACCCGGGTCGCCGACGAATCACGCTTCCTGAACCGCACCCAACTCTACGACCCGGCACTGCCCTTCATTGCCGTCCCGATCAAAATCGGCAGCCACCTGCAAGGCGTCCTCGCCGTCCAACCGGAAGCGGCAGAAGACGGCCTGCTCGAAGAGCGCGCCCAATTTGTCGAAATGGTCGCCAACCTGATCGGCCAGAGCCTGCGCCTGTCACTTGACGTTGCCCAGGAAAAATCAACGCTGGTCGAAGAACGCGACCTGCTCCGCCGCACCGTTCGCCACCAGCACGGCTTCGACAGCATGGTCGGCCATTCGGCGGTGATGCGGCGGGTCTTCGACCAGGCACGCATGGTCGCCAAATGGAACACCACCGTCCTGATCCGCGGTGAAACCGGCACTGGCAAGGAACTGATCGCCAACGCCATCCATTACAACTCGCCGCGCGCCCGCAACATGCTGGTCAAGCTGAACTGTGCCGCGCTGCCCGAGAACCTGCTCGAATCCGAGCTCTTCGGCCACGAACGCGGCGCCTTCACCGGTGCCGTCGAAGCGCGCAAGGGACGCTTCGAACAGGCCCATGGCGGCACACTGTTTCTCGATGAAATCGGCGAAGTCTCGGCGGCCTTCCAGGCCAAGCTGCTGCGCATCCTGCAGGAAGGCGAATTCGAACGGGTCGGCGGCAGCAAGACCATCAAGGTTGATGTACGCATCATCGCAGCGACCCACCGCGACCTGGAAACCGCCGTCGAGATGGGCGATTTCCGCGAGGATCTGTTCTACCGGCTCAACGTCATGCCCTTGTTCCTGCCGCCCTTGCGCGAGCGCATCGAGGACATTCCGGAAATCGCCCGCCACCTGCTGACCAAGATCGGCACCGACCAGAAACGCAAGCTGACGCTAACCGACATGGCCAATCGTCGCCTCGCCGCCCATGACTGGCCAGGCAATGTACGCGAACTGGAAAACTGCCTGGAACGCGCCGCCGTGCTCTCCGACGACGGCCGCATCGATGTCGACCTGATCCGTTTTCCGAGCGCCCGTGAGCGCGGTTCGGCCCGCCCGCTGCGCACCGCCACACCTGCGGTCAACAGTGCCAGCAGCCCGATTTCCGACGTCGACCTGAACGACCCCGACCTATCGGAACGCGAACGAGTGATTGCCGCCCTCGAACAGGCGGGCTGGGTACAGGCCAAGGCGGCCCGCATCCTCGGCATGACGCCACGCCAGATTGCCTACCGCATCCAGACCTTGAACATCGAGGTCAAGCAGTTCTGACCCCACCAGAGGTCTTTGCCCCCAAATGTCCGGCAGTGGATCAGCCGCCTCAGCGGCCGATGGTGCGAATTACTCGCTCGTCACCCAGCGATTACGCCCCCCATTTTTGGCGACATAAAGTGCCTTGTCGGCCCGATCGACCAGTTTTTGGTAATCCGGATGACCATCGAAGGCCGCCACTCCCAGGCTCAGGGTGACTGATATCTGTTGTTCGCCAGCGATGGCAATGCGTGCCGATTCGAGACGACGGCGGATCTTTTCAGCGACATGCGTGGCCTGTTCGACATCCAGTTCCGCCAGGACGATCAGGAATTCCTCGCCCCCGTAGCGGAAAACAAAATCACTGGCCCGCACTTGATTGACCAGCAAGCCAGCCACGTGTTGCAGCACCCGGTCACCGGCATCATGGCCATACTGGTCATTAACCTGCTTGAAATGGTCGATATCGACCATCAGGATGCAGAACGGCACCCCTTTACGCCGGCCGAGCTCGATTTCCTGCTTGAGGATGGTCGGCATGAACCGGCGATTGAACAACTGGGTCAGCACATCGCGCCCCACTTCGAGATCGCTCAAACGGTCGAACATGTTGGCCAGCAAATATTTGATCTGTTCGATTTCCGTCATGATGGTGCGAACCTGCTGACGCATCTCGTCTGACGACATGGACGGCCGGCTCACCCCGTGCAACTGCGGCAGCAAGCTGTCGTCAATTCGCCGCATGCCCTCATCGATCAGCGACAACTCCCGCGTATCGTCAAAAATCAGTGCCGCCTTGTGGTGCAACCACAGGCCAAAAGGCGAGTTGCGTAATGTGGCTATTTGATCCAGCGAGCCATCGGTCGCTAGCGCACGGAAAAGGCGATTTTCCCAATCGAGCAAGGCACTGGTCTGTCGTTCACGGTCGACCGACAAATTATTGCCGGTCGCGATCATCCGGTAAGCCTCATCGGTGCGCACGCCTTTTTCATGCGAATACACAAAAGCCGCGCTCATTTCTTCAAAAGCAATGTCGATCAAGCGGTCGACACGCAAGACAGCGCTGATCAAGTCATCGCGACTCAACTCAGTCACTAACAGACGGTTACTGATTTCTCGCTTGAGCAAGCGCATGCCACGCGCAACCAGATGGACGGGAATTTCAGCCCGGGCGTGCACTTCACCCACATGGTGCTGCATGGCCAGCACAGCCTCCAGTTGTGCCGCATTTTCGTGGCACAACAGCTGCTCCAGCCAGCGTGCCATCCCCGGCTTGAGGCGGGCACTCACCGCTTGCACCGACAAAAAAGCAGCCGCCTCGGGGTCGGCCAGCATGTTGCGATAGAAACACTCGGCCAAGGCAACCTGGTCACGCCGAACAATCTCCGCCACCGCTTGCTGGACGCGCGGTTCGGTCGTTTCGAGCAAACCTTGCCGCAATTGCGCCAGCACCGGCGAATTGGCTGTATCGGTCATGGGGCTTCCTAACGGGATCTGATCCAGACGATTCTATGCCTAAAGTAATAATTTGCCGTGCTAATTTCACAAAAGTTGCAATACGACAGAAAATGCAGCCCCTTTGTCGGAAAGACGACCATGACAAAAAAAACACATAAATGATTATTAAGGGTTTTTTACCTGGCATTGCCTTTGCATTAGCTCGTCTAACCACAAGGAGATCAACATGCCAAAACCGAAGAAACATGTCCTCGTCTGCGTCCGGGGGCGGCCCCAGGGACATCCGCGCGGCGCCTGCCAGGACAAGGGCTGCGGCCAGACCTGGCAAGCCTTTTCGGATGAATTCACCGCCCGCAACCTCTGGGCGTCAGGTTTTCAACTGACCAATACCGGTTGCCTCGGCCCTTGCCATCTTGGCCCCACCGTCATCGTTTATCCAGAAGGTACCCTGTACGTCGGCGTCAAACCGGAAGATGTTGGCACCCTGATCGACGAAGACCTGATGTTCGACCAGCCAGTCGAGCGGCTGAAGGCCCCGGCCGATGTCTGGGCTTAAGATCATGAATACCGTTCAATACGATATTGGCGACCTGGTCTTTGCTGCTGAAGCCATTTTTAACGATGGGGGCATGCCCGGCATCGACGACGCAGACGGGCTGATCGTTCCTGCGGGCGCTCGCGGCGTGGTCGTTCATTTCGGCCACAGCGAACTCAATCCCGAGCAGGAAATCTATCTGGTCCGTTTTGAAGAAGGCCCGGACGGCATCCTCGGCCATCCGATTGGCATCCTGCCGGAAGAACTGACGCAAGAACCGATCACGGTCGACGGTTGAATCATGGACAAAATCGGCATCTTTTTCGGCACCGACACCGGCCGTACGCGGCTAGTAGCCAAGCAGATTGCCAAGAAACTGGGCGATGCTGCGGCCACCCCGATCAATATCGGGCGCACGACACTGGCTGATTTCCTCGCCCATGAGCGGCTGATCGTCGGCAGCCCGACGCTGGGTGACGGCGAGTTGCCAGGAGAATCGACCGGACTCAGCCAGCCGAGCTGGGAAGAATTCCTGCCGCAAGTGGCCGGTGCCGACCTCGCCGGCAAGACCATTGCCATCTTCGGCCTGGGTGATCAGAAAAAATACCCCAACGAATTCGTCGACGCCATCGGCATTCTGCACGATGCCTTCGTCGCCGCCGGGGCCACAGTCATCGGTCAGTGGCCAATCGCCGGCTACGAATTTTCGACTTCCCGGGCCGTTGACGGCGATCACTTCCTGGGCTTGGCCATCGACCCACACCATCAGGCACAACTAACCGAAACTCGGATCGATAGCTGGCTGGCCCAGCTGAGCACGGCATGGCCGCCATGAACACCAATCCCTGAGCGCTGGCCAGCCTGCACCTGAATTTCGACGCCTGAATGCGTAGTGTCCCCTGCCAATCAGGGCAGCAAGCCCCTACAATCAGCTTTTTGTCGCCCGAAACCGCCACGCATGCCCACCACCGACACGCCGTCCATCGCCGCCCTCGTCCCTGCTGCAGGACAAAGTGCCGACCCCGTGTTGCGCCAGTTTGTCGACACGCTGCGCGCACGAGGCGTCCATGTCCGCGGCCTGCTGCAGGAAATGTGCCCCGACGAAGCCAGCTGCAAGTTCAGTCTGGTCGATATCGAAACCGGCAGCCGCTACCCCATATCGCAAAATCTCGGCCGCCAGTCCACGGCCTGCGTCCTTGACCCAGCCGGTATTGCCGAGGCCAGCATCGTCATGCGGCGCATTGCCAGCGAAGGCGCCGAACTGGCCATCTTCAACCGCTTCTCCGGATTGGAAGCCGACGGCGACGGCTTCGCCGCCGAAATGCTCGACCTGATGAGCGCCGGCATTCCCGTTCTGACCATCGTCAACGAACGTCACCTGCCGGCCTGGCGACACTTCACCGGGGGTATGGCAGTCGAACTGCCGGACGACCCGGTACGGCTGCAATGCTGGTTTTCTCGCTTAAGCGGCTGACACCCCCAACACCACGTCGCTGGCTTTGATCAAGGCCGTGGCCGCGGCGCCTTCTTTCAGCCCGAGTTCCAGCACCGCCTCATGGGTAACGACAGCAAACACCGTGCTACCCCCAGGCAAAAGCAGGCTCACTTCACTGTTGACCGCACCCTTGTGGACCTTGCTGACGGTCCCGGTCAACTGATTGCGGGCTGAAAAATGCACCTCCGGCACAGCGTTCACCAACATCACCCACGGCGCCTTGACATAGGCCACCACGGCCTGGCCGATGGCCAGACCCAGGTGTTTGACGCTGTCGGCTGTCACGATGGCGACAATTTTGTCGTTTCCCGACAAACTCACCGCCACTTCGGCATTGACCGTGCCCTGCGCCAGGGCAGTGATTTTTCCAGCAAAAACATTACGGGCGCTGACTGACATGCTGCTCTCCTGATCGGCTGAAGGACTGGCCCGCTTTTCGCTATCGCTATATACAAAACAATCTAGCGATAACACGGGAACCGATGCCAATTTATCGCACCACCCGCTTAATAACCAACGATAGCGACCCGCTGGTTTTGCGCTAACATTTGCCACGTTATATACAAGACAACATGACGACCAGCATGGATTTAATGCGCCCCCGCCTGCGTGGCAAACTCGAAGTCGACGGTCAGTTCGGCGCCTTTCTCGGTGATACGCGCATCCGTCTGCTCGAAGCCATTGCCGAGCACGGCTCGATCTCACAGGCTGCAAAAGCCGTGCCGCTGTCGTACAAGGCTGCCTGGGATGCCGTCGATGCAATGAACAACCTGACTGAGCAGCCACTGGTCCTCCGCTCAACCGGTGGCAAGCACGGCGGCGGCACGCAACTGACTGAACAGGGGCGCAAGTTGATCGCCCTGTTTCGGGCGCTGGAGGCCGAATACCAGGCGGCACTCGAGCGCCTGACGGCCAGCATGAACGATGGCCAAGCCAGTGATTTCCAAGAATTCAGCCGCCTGCTCAAGCGTCTATCGATGAAAACCAGCGCCCGCAACCAGTTTGTCGGCCACATCGTCGGCCTGCGCGAAGGGCACGTCGATTACGAGGTCCGACTCAAGCTCGATGACGACAACGAACTGGTCGCCGTCATTACCCGCGACTCGGCCGAACAGTTGGGCCTAAGCATCGGCCAGGAAATCAACGCCCTGGTCAAATCATCGTCTGTGCTGCTGCTCACCGATCCGAACCTGCGCACCACGGCGCGCAATCATCTGTGGGGCGAAATCAGCCGCATTCACGAAGGCCCGGTCAATGCCGAAATCACCCTGACCATGAAAAGCGGCAAGACAGTCTGCGCGATCGTCACCCACGACAGTGTCGAACGCCTTGGCCTGCGGCTGGGCGAAACAGCCTGTGCCATTCTCAAAGCCTCATCCGTCATTCTCTGCCAATACGCCTGAGCTCAAACGAAGGAGCCTCCCATGAAAACAGCATCCACCCTGTGCCTGGCCCTGCTCATCCCGTGCGCTGCCCAGGGTGGCGACGTCCAGGTCGCCGTTGCCGCCAATTTCACCGCCCCGATGCAGCAGATTGCCGCCGAATTCGCCAAGGACAGCGGTCACCAGGCCATCCTCTCTTTTGGCGCCACCGGCAAGTTCTACGCCCAGATCAGCAACGGCGCGCCGTTCGAGCTTTTCCTCGCCGCCGACGACAGCACACCGGCCCGCCTGGAAAAGGACAAGCAGACGGTCAGCGGGAGCCGGTACACCTACGCCGTCGGCACCCTGGTGCTCTGGTCGCCCCACAGCGACAGCATCGATCAACACGGCCAGGTGCTGAACAACGCTTCGTTCAAACACCTGGCCATCGCCAATCCGAAAACGGCACCCTACGGCATGGCGGCAATCGAAACCCTGAAAAAGCTCGCTCTGCTCGATCGCCTGCAGCCCCGATTCGTCCAGGGTGAGAACATTTCGCAAACCCTCCAATTCGTATCGACCGGCAATGCCGAACTCGGCTTTGTTGCCCTGTCGCAAGTCACCAAAGATGGCAAGCTGAACAGCGGCTCGGCCTGGATCGTACCCGGCAATCTGCACGAACCGATCTACCAGGATGTCGTCATCCTGAACAAAGGCAAGGACAACCCAGCTGCCAGCGCCCTGCATGCTTATCTGAAGAGCGCCAAGGCCCGGGCCATCATCCAGTCTTTCGGCTACGCCTTGCGCTGAACGGCACGAAAGGCCCCCCATGCTGACCGACAACGACTTACAGGCGATTGGACTCACCGTTCGCCTAGCCGGCCTCACCACCCTGATCCTTTTCCTGATCGGTACACCAATTGCCTGGTGGTTGGCGCGCAGCCGCAGCGCCTGGAAAGGCGCGATCGGCGCCATCGTCGCCCTGCCACTGGTCCTGCCGCCCTCCGTGCTTGGCTTTTATCTGCTGCTCGCCATGGGGCCACAGGGACCGGTTGGTCAATTCACCCAGGCGCTCGGCATCGGCACCCTGCCCTTCACCTTCTGGGGTCTGGTCATTGCCTCGGTCTTCTACTCCCTGCCCTTCATGGTGCAGCCCCTGCAAGGGGCTTTCGAAGCCATCGGTGACCGGCCGCTGGAAGTGGCGGCCACCTTGCGCGCTTCCCCGGTCGACTGTTTTTTTTCGGTGGTTTTGCCACTCGCCAAACCGGGTTTCATCACCGCCGGTATTCTCAGCTTTGCCCACACGGTCGGCGAATTTGGTGTTGTCCTCATGATCGGCGGCAACATTCCCGGCCTGACCCGCGTCGCCTCGGTACAAATTTACGACCATGTTGAAGCCATGGAATATGGCGACGCCCATCGTCTGGCGGCCGTCATGCTGGTTTTCTCCTTCCTCGTTCTGCTCGCCCTGTACACCCGGCGCCCAGCCACCGACCAGGCCATCTGACATGAGCACCCTCGATATTCGCTGTCGCCTCGACTGGCCGGGATTCACCCTCGATGTGGACCTGCATCTGCCTGGCCACGGCATCACCGCCTTGTTCGGTCACTCCGGCTCGGGCAAGACCTCACTGCTACGCTGCATCGCCGGCCTGGAAAAGCCCACGCACGGTCGACTGGTCGTCAAGGGACAAATCTGGCAGGACGATCAGACCTGGCGTCCGCCCCACCAGCGCCCCATGGGCTATGTTTTCCAGGAAGCCAGCCTCTTTCCCCATCTCGATGTGCTCGGCAACTTGCGCTACGGCCAAAAACGCAGCGCCAGCGCCAGCCGGGTCGCCCTCGAACAGGCCATTGAACTTCTGGGCATTGGTCATTTGCTGCAGCGCCGGCCAGCCACCCTGTCCGGCGGCGAACGCCAGCGCGTCGGCATCGCCCGGGCGCTGGCCGTCGGGCCGGAAATTCTGCTGATGGACGAACCGCTGGCTGCGCTCGACCTGCAACGCAAGCAGGAAATTCTCCCTTACCTCGAGCGCCTGCACGACGAACTGGATATTCCGCTCCTTTACGTCAGCCATGCCCCCGATGAAGTCGCCCGCCTGGCCGACCATCTGGTCGTTCTCGACGGCGGCCGGGTCATGGCCGATGGCCCGCTCGGTGCCACCCTGGCCCGTCTCGACCTGCCCATCCGTCTTGGTGAAGACGTCGGCGTCGTCCTCGACGCCACGGTCGGCGAAGTCGATGGCGAATGGCACCTGGCACGCGTTGATTTTGCCGGCGGCAGCCTGTGGACTCGGGACCGCGGCCTGCCCGCCGGTCAGGCCGTTCGCGTCCGGGTTCTCGCCCGCGACGTCAGCCTGGCGGTCGACGCCCCGGCCGCCAGCAGCATTCAAAACGTATTACATGGCGTCATCGAGTCGCTGGCCGATGATGATCACCCCGGCCTGCTGCTGGTCCGCATCCAGGTCGGCGCCAGCCTGCTGATTGCCCGCCTGACCCGACGCTCGGCCACCCAACTCGGCTGCCATACCGGCCAGGCGGTTTACGTCCAGGTCAAATCGGTCGCCTTGATGGAGTAATCAGTTTTCGGCATAGGTATGGCTTGCTCAAGCAATACGCACCTCAAGCCAAAAACACTGATGCTTCAAGTTTGCCGGCGACAGCTTAAGACGCTCTTAATCCTCAGGACTTAAACTGGACGACAAACCGATTCTTCTCAGGGAAGACCATGTCCTGCTTTCGCCACGCCGCACTGCTTTCACTCTGCCTGTTACCCGCACTGGGCCAGGCTGCCGATGCCCTGACGCTGCTCAATGCCCAACGCCAGGCCTTGGGCGTCGAAACGGCGGTCGTCGGCCAGTTGGCGCAGGGACGAAACAGCACGCTGCCGGCCCGCGTCCGCTTACCTAATGAGCAATTGCGGATTGTCGCCGCGCCGCTGGCCGGCCGCATCGACAGCCTGCTGGTTGCACCGGGCGACCGGGTGCAGCGTGGCCAGATCCTGGCCCGCCTGAGTAGTCCGGAGGCACTCAGCTTGCAACGGGAGGCCAGCCAGGCCAGCAGCCAGGCCGCCCTGCTGCGGCAAAGCCGGCAGCGCGACGAACAACTGTTTGCCGAAGGATTGATTGCCGAATCGCGTCTGCAGAACACCCGCGCCGCCGCCAGCCAGGCAGAGGCCCTGGCCACCGAACGACAAACGGCCCTGCGCCTGGGCGGCGGCAGCTACGAAAGCCGCAGCGGGCTGCTCAAACTGACGGCCCCCATGGCCGGCGTCGTGCTGGCCCAGCAGGCCCAGGTCGGTGAGCGGGTGGAGGCCAGCGCAGCCATCTACCACATCGGCCAGTTGTCGCCGTTATGGCTGGAAATTCAGGCGCCGATCGGCTTGGCCAGCCGGCTCAAGATCGGCCAGACCCTGCGTGTTGCTGGCGGCAGAGCCAGCGCAACGCTGAGCACCATCGGTCGCGCGGTCGACCCGGCCAGCCAGACAGTTTTGCTGCGCGCCCGACTGATTGACCGTGCTGACACCTTGTACCCAGGCCAATTAACCGATGCTGAATTTCCCGACAGCAACGATGGCCAGCCAACCATCCCGGCCAGCGCCCTCATTCGGCAGAAGAATAGCGTCTTGGTTTTCGTGGAAAGCGAGCGCAGTGAAACGCAAATCCGCTTGACGCCACGCCCGGTCACCGTCGTCCACCAGGGCGGCGACACCGTCACGGTCGACGGCTTGCAGAGCGGAGAAAAGATCGCCACCCAGGGATTGTCCGGCCTCAAGGCCCTGCTTAACGGCCTGGGCGGCGAATAAGCGGCCCACCTTCAGGAAAACTTCATGCTTGATGCCTTGATCCGTTTTTCCCTGACCCAGCGCCTGCTGGTTCTGGTGCTGACCGCCCTGCTCATCGCCGGCGGCAGCTATGCCTTCCTCGGCCTGCCGATCGACGCCTTCCCCGATGTCTCGAGCACCCAGGTCAAGATCATTCTCAAGGCCCCGGGCATGACGCCGGAAGAGGTCGAAACCCGACTGGCCGTGCCGGTCGAACAGGCATTGCTGGGCATCCCGAAACAGCGCCTGTTGCGCTCGACCTCGAAATACGCCCTGACCGACATCACCCTCGATTTCGAGGACAGCACCGATATTTACTGGGCACGCCAGCAGGTCGGCGAACGCCTGGCGGCCGCCATGGACGACCTGCCCCCCGGGGTTACAGGCGGCATGGCCCCCATCACCACGCCGCTGGGTGAAATGTTCATGTTCACGGTCGATGGCGATGGTTCGCTGGCCGACAAGCGCGCCCTGCTCGACTGGGTCATCCGGCCGCAATTGCGCACCGTCCCCGGGGTCGCCGAAGTCAATAGCCTGGGCGGCGAGGTGCGAACCTTCGAAGTGACGCCCGAACCGCAGAACCTGGCCGCCCGCGGCCTGGCACTCAAAGACCTGCAGGCGGTTCTCGAAGCGAATAACCGCAACGATGGCGCCGGGCGGCTGAACAGTGGCGAGGAAGCCTTGCTGGTCCGGGCCGAAGGGGCTATTCGCACGGTCGACGACGTCCGCAACATGGTTTTGCGCAGCGCGCACGGCCAGGTAACCCGGATCGGTGATGTCGCCCAAGTCAGCCTCGGCGCCCTGACCCGCTACGGCGCAGTCACACGCAACGGCCAGGGCGAGGCGGTTCAGGGCTTGGTGCTCGGTCTGCGCGGTGCCAATGCTCAGGCGGTGGTGGCCGGCATCAAGGAACGTCTCGCCGAAATCGCCCCCAGCCTGCCGCCGGGCGTCACCCTCACCCCCTTTTATGACCGCAGCAAGCTGGTCGACCGCGCGGTCGGCACGGTTGCTAAAGCCTTGTTCGAAGCCATCGTACTGGTCGTTTTGCTGCTGCTTGCCTTTCTTGGCAACCTGCGCGCCGCCATCGTCGTCGCCTTGATGCTGCCCCTGTCGGCCTTGGCCACCTTCATCCTGATGCGGCTGAGCGGTCTGTCGGCCAACCTGATGAGCCTGGGTGGCCTGGCCATCGCCATCGGCATGCTGGTCGATGCGGCGGTGGTGGTGGTTGAAAATGTCGAAAGCCAGCTGGCCGAGGCCTCCGACAAGCTGCCCACCCTGCATCTGATCTACCGGGCAGCGCGCGAAGTGGCGGCGCCGGTCACCGCCGGCATCATCATCATCATCCTGGTCTTCCTGCCGCTGCTCACCCTGCAAGGCCTGGAGGGCAAGATGTTCGCGCCGGTGGCCCTGACCATCGTCTTTGCGCTTGCCGCCTCCTTGCTGCTGTCGCTGACCGTTGTGCCCGTCCTCGCGTCCTGGCTGATTGCCCGTGGCGTGCATCACGAGCCCTGGCTGGTTCGCCAACTGGCCCGGATCTACGACCGCCTGCTGCACCATGCGCTCCAGCATGCCCGCCACTACCTACTCGGCGCCACCCTTGCCCTGGCCGCTGCGGCCGGCGCCTTCCTGCTGCTCGGCAAAAGCTTCATGCCGACCATGGATGAAGGCGACCTGATCATGCAGCTGGAAAAACTGCCGTCGATCAGCCTAGAACAAAGCATTGCCCTCGACAGCCGGGTCCAGCGCGCCATCCTTGAGCGCATTCCCGAGATCGACGCCATCGTCGCCCGTGCCGGTTCGGATGAGCTGGGCCTTGACCCGATGGGGCTGAACCAGACCGACACTTTCATGGTGCTCAAGCCGCGTGACACCTGGCGCGAAGCCAGCCCGGACTGGCTGGCCGACCAGTTACGCGCCGTCATGGCTGATTTTCCCGGCGTCGGCTTTTCCTTCACCCAGCCGATCGACATGCGCGTTTCTGAAATGCTGACCGGTGTGCGCGGCGACCTGGCCGTCAAGGTCTTTGGTCCCGATCTGAACACGCTGAACCGGTTGGCCACTGAAATTGAAACCACCATCAAGGCGGTACCGGGGGCAGAAGATACCTTTACGCTGCAAAATGATGGCGTCCAGTATCTGAAAATCGCCGTCGACCGCCTCGCCGCCGGGCGTTTTGGCCTCAATGTCGACGACATCCAAAATGATCTCAAGGCCCTGCTCGAAGGGCGCACCGTCGGCACCGTCATCGACGCCGGCCGCCGGGTGCCCCTGGTCCTGCGCGGCCCCGAGCGCTTGCGCAACTCACCGGCCGACTTTGCTGCCCTCCACCTCAGCCTGCCCGATGGTGGCCAGGTGCCACTGGCCCAAGTCGCCCGGCTTGAGCAAATCGAGGGTCCGGTGAAGGTGGACCGCGAGAACGCACAGCGCTTCGTCGTCATTCAGTCCAATGTCCGCGACCGTGACCTGGTCGGCTTCGTCGAGGATGCCAAGGCCGCCGTTGCGGCAGGCGTGCCCTTGCCCAACGGCTACCGCATCGCCTGGGGCGGGCAGTTCGAAAATCAGCAGCGGGCCGCAGCCCGTCTGGCCATTGTCGTCCCGCTGGCCCTGGTGCTGATCTTCTTCCTGCTTTTTTCCACCTTCCGCTCGGTCCGCCAGGCGCTCCTGGTTTTGTCCAATATTCCCTTCGCCATGATCGGCGGCATTTTCGGTCTGTTGCTGGCCGGTGAATACCTGTCGGTCCCAGCCTCGGTCGGCTTCATTGCCTTGCTCGGCATTGCTGTCCTCAACGGCGTGGTCATGGTCACCTATTTCAATCAGTTACTGGCCCGCGGCCTGCCCCTGGACGAGGTCATCGTCGAAGGTGCCAAGCGCCGGCTGCGCCCGGTATTGATGACCGCCAGCATCGCTGCCTTCGGCCTGTTGCCAATGCTGTTCGCCAACGGTCCCGGCTCGGAAGTGCAGCGGCCACTGGCCATTGTCGTCATCGGCGGTCTGCTGACCTCAACGGCGCTGACCCTGCTCCTGCTACCCATCCTCTTCCGGCGTTTTGGGGTCGATACGCCGGTGAGCCTCATGGAGAAAAAAGCATGAATGCGGTTTTGCTCACCCTACTGGTCCCACAAAACATCGCCCAGACGGTCGAAGACCTGTTGCTCGAACAACAAGCGCTGGTCAGCGGTTTTACCAGCATCGCCGCCCATGGCCATGGCAGCAGCGTCGTGCTGCTTGAACCGGCCGAGCGCGTCGCCGGCCATGCGCCCCGCGTGCATATCCAGCTTGCCGGCAGCGAAGCCCACATGCAACAACTGCTGGCGCAACTCAAAACCGCCCTGCCGCGCGCCACAATTTTTTACTGGTTAACCCCGGTGATCGCGATGGGACATTTATGAACGCTGCCACCGCCCTGCTACTGGCCCTGGCCTGCCCACTGGCCTGGGCCACCCCCCCGGCCAGTGAATTGCCGGATGCCGCCATCGTCCGCCAGGTACTCACCCAGCAACCCGGCGTCCGCGCCGCCGAATACCGTCAGACCGTCGCTCAGGCCGAGCGGGCGCGGCTGCAGGCGGGCGCCCACGAATGGACCCTCCGACTGGCTGGCCAGCAACGGCGCAGTCAGCCAAGCAACGGCCTGAACGAGCGCTTCAACGAATGGAATACCGCCATCGAGCGCCCCTTCCGTCTGCCGGGCAAGGCAGCGATTGACCGGGCACTGGGCGAAACGGCAGAACAACTGGCCGAGACCGCCCACGGCGATGCGCTGCATGAAGCCAGCCGGGCCTTGTTGCAGGACTGGTTTAACTGGCTGCGCGAAAATGCCCGCGAACAACAGTGGACCGCGCAAGTAGCCCTGCTCAACCAGCAGCACCAGGCCTTGGCCCGTCGCCAGCAACTGGGTGATGCCGCCGCCATCGACCGCATCCAGGCTGCCGCCGCCCTGGGCCAGGCGCGTGCCGAATTGGCCCAGGTTCGCGGTCAACGCATTGCCGCCGGCGAAATCCTGCAACAACGCTACCCCGGCCTGCCGCTCGACCCGCCCCCCCTGAGCACCCCGCAAGCGCCCGACGGCGACCTCGGGCAGTGGATCAGCGCCATCCGCCAACACAGTCACGAACTCGGCCTGGCCCGCCAACTGGCGCAGCGCGCCCGCCTGAATGCCGGCCGTCAGCAGCAGGACCGTCTGCCCGACCCGACCATCGGCCTGCAATACGCCCACGAACGGGCAGGTGAAGAACAGGTGATCGGCGCTTACCTCAGTTTTCCGCTACCGGGCACCGGCCGCCGCGCCATCGCCAGCGGGGCAGTGGCCGAAGCCGCCGCGGCCAGTCAGGATGAAGCCGCCGTGCAGCAAAAAATCAGCAGCGAAGCCGCCACCCTTTACCGCCACGCCACAGCCGCGGTCGACGCCTGGCAAGCGGCAAAAACCGCAGCCGAACAGATGCAGCAAGCCGCAGCGATGAGCGCACGGGCCTGGCAACTGGGTGAAGGCAGCCTGAGCGAATCGCTGCTAGCGCGCCGACTGGCCCATGATGCACAACTGGCCGCCCTGAACCGCCAGCTCGACGCCCTGGCCTTGCAGCATCGCCTGCGCCTCGACGCCCATCAACTATGGCCCCTCGACCCGCACCAGCCAGCGGATCAGCCGGGGGCTGCTGAATAATCCGGCGGCGGATTAATTTGATGACGAATCAGTCCGCATCAGTGCCTAGGCCGGCGGCTGCCCATCGGCCGGCAAATACGCTGGCAAACACAGGTCGACCGTAAACCGGCTGCCCTCGCCTGGCGTACTCGCTACCGTGACGTCGCCATCCATCATCCGGGCCAGGCGTCGGGTAATCGCCAGACCCAGGCCACTCCCGCCGTAGCGACGGGTGGTCGAGCCATCGGCCTGTTCGAAGGCCTCGAAAATACGTGCCTGCTGTGCCTCGGTCATGCCGATGCCGGTATCGGCAACAAGCAGATGAACCCGCCACAGGGTCGGGCCATCGGCGCTGGCCGTCGCCACCACCGACACCTCACCCTGCTCGGTAAATTTGATGGCGTTGCCGACCAAATTGACCAACATTTGCAGCAAATGTACGACATCCCCTTGCAACATTTCGGGCAATGCTTGCTCGATTCGCAAGTTCAGCCCCTTGTTGGCGGCGGCCACACCGCAAATCGATTGCAATTTATCAAACAAGGCCTGGGTAGACAGCGGACGAATACTCAGCGTCAACTTGCCCGATTCGATGCGGGCCAGGTCAAGCACATTGTTGAGGACATCCTGCATATGGGTCGCCGCACTCATCAATTTGCCAAGCAGTTCCCGGGCCTTCGGATCGTCCTGCTGGCGCTGCAGGATAGTGGCCAAGCCCATGATGCCGTGTAACGGGGTGCGAATTTCGTGCGACATATTGGTCAGAAAACTGGATTTGGCGCGTGATGCACTTTCAGCTTCGGCGGTTCTCAATTCAAGCTCGGCATTCTGGGCACTCAAGGCCTCTTCGTAAGCAAAACGCTGACTGAGATCAAGCACCGACGCCAGAACGTAGGATTGTCCGCCCACCCGAATATTGACCAGACCAATTTGCAGGGGAACGGCAGAGCCATCACGGCGACGCCCGAAAACCGGCGCCCCGCCGCCCAGGACAACGGGTTGCGTTGCAGTAAAGGTTTGCCGCAGCAAGGCATGCTGTTCGCGCTTTTCCTCGGGCAGCAGCAACTCAACCGACTGGCCCAGCAATTCGCTCTCGGTGTAGCCAAACGCCTCGCACAAGGCCCGATTGACCCGCTGCAGAATCCCTTTCCGGTCAGCCATTGCCATCCCGCACTGCAGGCTGTCGATAGCAGTTTCCAGCATTTCCCGCTGCTGCTCGGCTTCCATGTTGCGGACAAACATCAGGCGCAGATACATGCCCAGCAAGGCCGCGGCAATGATCAGGCTGGCCATGAAGGCAGTCAGTAATTGCGGCCGAGCGCCCGCACTGACCCGGGCCATGAACACCTCTTCCGGCAAGAGCAGGCGCAAATTGAGGCTGCTATCCGGCTGGAAACTACCCAGTGGAATACTGCGTTCAGCCACCAGATAGGTTTTTCCCGTCGCAGTGGCCCGAAAGCGATGAAAGCTGTTCCCCTGAGTTAAGCGACTATCCGGCAGTGGCAAAAAATCATCTTGCCAGCGCCGTGCCGCCGCATCGCGCTCAAAGGCAAAAGCCTGGCCGGCTTGTGGATGAAGCAAGTAATCGCCGCCGGGATTGGTCAGATAGATGCTGACTGCAGGATCATTCACTTTGGCCAGTTCGCTGAGAAAACCGCCGACGTCAAAATTGATGACCACCAGGCCGTAACTTTTGCCTCGGGCATTGTCAACCGGCGTGACGGCACGCAGCGTTGGCCGTTCCGGTTGTTCGATCTGCCCCAATTCACGGTTGAGTGTGACCGGGGACAAATAGACCGCACCGCTTGGCAAGGTCTGAGCGCGGATGACGTAATCGCGGCCACCTTTGCGCTGCAAATCCGCTTTCGGCACGACAGCAATACGGTCCGCTTGCCGCTGGACCCGAACGATTTCCCGTGCCCCGTCCTGATTGCCGATCAGCCGCACCTGAAACAGTTGATCATCCGCCGCCAAATACGCTTGGTAAATCGCCTCCAGGCGCTCACGCCACAAATCCAGCGGAGTCGACTCCTGCGCATCCAGCCCTTTGTTGTCCAGTGCCCGGGCAATACCGGCAATCGGCGGCACACTGGCCAGAAAACCGACATCTCGCTCAAGCTTTTGCGCCCCATCGGCAAATTTGCTGGCCTTCTGCTCCAGTTCAAGCCTGATCGCCGTCTCAAATTCAGCGGCCTGGCGTGCCGCAGATTGATCCATGCTGTAGCCGTAAAAGCCATACATGAAGCCGCCAACGACAGCACACATCGCCAACAGCAAGCCGAGCAACCAGCGATCGCTAACGCCTTTCATCATGCTCATGCCACAACCTCATTGCTGGCTTATGCCAAAGCAGTTGATTATAGAACCCCAAGGGCTGTAACTGGCGTAAACACCCATGCCACGCTGACTTGCGTGAACTAAGGCAGAGGTGAGCACCAATTCGGTGAGAACATCGTATGCGTCCAGCCGTTCCATATCGACGGCTGGCTGACTGAGCGTGCCTCAAAGTCACCCGCACTGTCTTTCTTGGCTTCAATGACACCCACGGCATTGCGATTGACGAACAGCACGTAGTCCGCCGGACCGGTATCGGTGGGATATTCACGGACCGCGACGCCTAATGCAGCACCAAGGTTGAGCTGCTTCATGTCCTGAATGACCCAGCCAGCTTGGGTAAGCTTGTCGTCGATCTTTAGGCGGGCTTGTTCTTCAGGCGACATACTGCGCTCCAATTACCGTCGCGAATATAGCTTGCCAATCATTTGGCAGGCCGGATGCGTGCGCTGAGATCGCGCTAAGCATCCTGTGGCCCGCCCATTTGGCGGTCGAACGACTGCCGAACCAGACCCAGGACGTAGGGCAGGTCGACCTTGGTGGCAAGGCCAATTGAAATATTCCCGTTTCCCCAGCGACCGACATTGGTTATGTCTACACAAATTCCCTTGGGATCATCGATCTCATGAAAGGGCATATTAATTGTGAGCAGTAACCGCTTTGCCTGCGGGACAACGTCAACAAAGTTCGTCTCGGCCTTGTAGGCAACGTACAGTTTCAAGAACTCTTCGCTGACGCAGGGATCGAGGGCCGCGACAGCTTCACGAAATAGATCAAACAACTCCCGCATCGGCCCCGAGGCGAGGAATGGATGATCGTCGATGCTGTACTGCTGACCCGCTTTGACCGCAGCGGGGCGATAGGCATCAAATACATCAGGCGGGAGCTGCGGCGCTGACCATACCTTTGCGGCCTCCAGCGCCAAGCGGTCGGCACGCGCCTTGATGGCATCTTCGTTCCACGTGGTCACTTTGCCGAGACCGAGGTTGAGCTTCAGCGGACTATGCGCGAACCCTATTGGGTTGCCTTCCTTGTCGATGACTTGATCGCGCTTATAAGCGAACGGGAAATCTCGGTACTCGCTGTTATATCCGGTCAGCGTCAAGTTGCCCAAGGTATGCAGCCACGTTTGCTGAAGGTGTTGCCACTCCAGGCCAAGCTCGGCTTGCCATTCCTTGGACAGCGATTCGTTCTGCGGAAGAATGTGCTCGATGGTGTAGTTTTCGACGTCGACGCGCTCCTTCTTGCCGTGGTTCTCCAAGCGGCGCAGCCAGTAGCTACGGCTACGGAAGTTGTAGAGATCACGCAGCTTGATGTCGCGCTGAAATTCCTCGTCATTGGGGAAGCGCCGGTAGGACGGCATCAACAAGAAGGCGGCTTTGACGCTTTCAAGGTAGCGATCCTTCTTCAGCGTTCGTGACAGGCCTGCAAATGTCTTGTTCAACGATGTCAACGGCGATTTAAAACTGACACAGATTTCCTTCGATCAGCGATTTAAAACTGATACACCCCCAAGTTCTGACTGTGCGCGGCATAGGTGTCTTGGAGGGCGGGCCGCAGGCCCAA